>Ga0172377_10005513_pt1 | contig 13009 bp, 9 predicted proteins | sample Pumphouse3metaG_FD_119749 | JGI IMG/M metagenome (GOLD analysis project Ga0172377, IMG submission 119749) | Leachate microbial communities from a municipal landfill in Southern Ontario, Canada - Pumphouse #3 metaG | ecosystem: Engineered > Solid waste > Landfill > Unclassified | place: Canada... | reverse complement strand
GTATCAGAAAGATGAAAGCAAATACAAACAGGCGTTAGGCTATATGGAAGATATCATTAATAGCCATAAGTATCGTCTAATGGATGATTTTTCAAGTATTTGGGAACAGCCAAATGAATGGTGTGATGAGTCTATTTATGAAATAAATTATTTTGCAAAAGGCAGTATACGTGATTGGGGAAATGCTAACGCTCCTGGTGGAACTGTTGTACCTGCTATGATAGGTGTTGATGGATTGACATACAGTGCTTCAGATGCTCATAAAGCACAAAATCCTAATTATGTTGCTAAAGCTGATTTCGTAAGTGGATGGGGTTTCTGTGATGTATCGAAGGAGTGTTATGATGCATATGAAGATAATGACCAGCGTCGTGATGGTGGTATCTTGGATATGGAAACATATGCTGCTAAGTATAAAGCACAAACTGGCGATAATGTAACATATGGAGGACGTTATCAGAATACCGGTCTTTTCTTAAGAAAATATTTAGGTCGTCCGGGTGGAAATGCTAATGCAACAGCAAGTAGTGACCTTGGATGGGACAACAATCAACGTATTTATCGTTATGCAGAAACTTTATTGAATGCTTCTGAACTAGCATTGCGTACTGGTGATAATTCTAAAGCGCAAAATTATTTTCAGCAGGTTAGAGACCGTGCCTTCAAAGGGAATGCTCCTGCAAAACAAGTATCTTTAGATAATTTGCTTAATGAGCGTCGTCTTGAATTTGTTGGTGAAGGTAAGCGTTATTATGACCTTATACGTTTTGGTAAGGCTGCAGAAGTACTGAAACCTGGTGGTGGTAAGGTCTTGAATGCACAAAAGACGGCATATGATAAGCAAGGCATTCCAGAAAGGATACAATGGACTGAAAGTAAAAAGTATTTGCCAATACCTCAGGGTGAGGTTGATGCAGCTCAAGGAACAATAGTCCAAAATCCATACTGATGATTATCAAATTAGCAAATATGTTAATGATTCTATTTGTAGAATTTACCGGCATATTTGCTAATTTATAAATGTAAAAAATAAAAGGTAAAAAGTATATTATGAAAAGAATATATAAGTTTGCACTTTGCATAAGTCTGGCATTTACATTATTTGGTTCTGTAAGTGCTATGGCTAAAGGCAAATTTGTGACAATAGATGGTAAGAATCTGGTACAACCCAACGGGAAAAAACTGTTTATCGTAGGTACAAATTTAGGAAACTGGTTGAATCCTGAAGGTTATATGTTTGGTTTTAAAAAGACTAATAGCTATTGGATGATAAATAATGCTATTTGTCAGATGGTAGGTCCTGATGCAGCTGATGAGTTCTGGCGTAAGTTCAAGGATAATTATATTACGCGTCATGATATTGAGTATCTGGCATCTATAGGAGCCAACACAATACGTGTGCCATTTAACTATAAGTTGTTTACAGACGAAGACTATATGGGCTTAAACGCCAACCAGGATGGATTCGCACGTGTAGACTCTCTTGTAAACTGGTGCCGTGATAATCATTTGTATATGATACTTGATATGCACGATGCTCCCGGAGGACAGACAGGTGATAATATTGACGATAGTTATGGTTATCCTTGGCTTTTCGAAAGCGAAAAGAGTCAGTCGTTGTTCTGTGAAATCTGGCGCAAGATAGCAGATAGATATAAAGACGAGCCTGTGATATTGGGTTATGAACTTCTGAATGAACCTATCGCTCCTTATTTTGACAACATGAAAGATATCAATACTAAATTGGAACCATTGTATAAGCGTGCCGTTAAATCTATAAGAGAAGTGGATAACAATCATATCGTTCTTCTAGGTGGCGCTCAATGGAATGGCAACTTTGATGTCTTTACTGATTGGAAATTTGACGATAAGATCATGTATACATGTCACAGATATGGTGGTGGCACAGACACTAAAGCCATACAGAATATAGTTTCTTTCCGTGATAAGACAGGATTACCTATGTATATGGGTGAGACAGGACATAACACAGATGAGTGGCAGGCTAGTTTCTGTAAGATGCTTCGTGAAAACAATATAGGCTATACTTTCTGGCCTTATAAGAAGCCTGAAAATTCTTGCATAAATGCCGTGCAGCTCCCTGCAGAGTGGGATAGTATCGTAGTAAAGTTTGCTGAGTCTCAACGAGTAATATACAAAGATATACGTGATGCTCGTCCTAATCAGGAGAAGGCAAAAGATGTACTAAACCAGTATTTGGAGAAAATTAAATGTGAAAATTGTATTCCACAGATTGGTTATATTAAGTCTATAGGACTAAAAGCCTCTCAAAAATAATAATCTGTTTATTAAAGATAATATGAAGAATATAATAATTACGTCCTTATTCTTTATGTCTGTTTCGCTTGCGGCTAACGCCCAGACACCGATATATCAGGATAGATTTAAACCAATAGAACAACGAGTCGAAGATGCTCTTTCGAGGATGACGCTAAATGAGAAAATTGCTGTGATTCATGCACAGAGTAAATTTTCATCACCGGGCGTTAAAAGATTGGGCTTTCCTGATTTCTGGACTGACGATGGCCCTCATGGGGTTCGTCCTGATGTGCTTTGGGATGAATGGGAGCAAGCCGGACAGACTAATGATTCGTGTGTTGCATTTCCTGCACTTACATGTCTTTCTGCAACATGGAATCCACAGATGTCAAACCTTTATGGCAAGAGTCTTGGAGAAGAAGCTCTTTATCGTGGTAAAAATATGATATTGGGTCCGGGCGTAAACATCTACCGTACACCTCTGAGTGGCAGAAACTTTGAATATCTGGGCGAAGATCCTTATCTTAGCGGTAAGATGGTAGTACCTTATATTCAGGGACTCCAGTCTTGTGGAGTTGCTGCCTGTGTTAAGCACTATGCAATGAACAATGATGAGGAATACCGTCATCAGGTTAATGTTGTTGTTAGCGACAGAGCTTTACACGAGATTTATCTTCCTGCTTTCCGTGCAGCTGTAATTGATGGTAAAGCATGGGGTGTAATGGGAGCTTATAATATGTATAAGAATCAGCATAACTGTCATAATGAAGAGTTGCTGATGAAGATATTAAAAGGCGACTGGAACTTTGATGGAGTCGTTGTTAGTGATTGGGGTGGATGTCATGATACAGACCAGGCTGTAAAGAATGGACTGGATATGGAGTTCGGAACATGGACTAATGGATTATCATTGGGAAAGACCAATGCCTATGATTCTTATTACATGGCAAGTCCTTATCTGGAGGCCATACAGAAGGGCAAATATACTACCAAAGAACTTGATGATAAAGTGCGCCGCGTACTGCGCTTGTTTTTCAGAACCACTATGAACAATAACAAACCTATGGGTTTCTTATGTTCCGAGTCTCATTACTCTGCAGCCCGTAAGGTGGCTGATGAAGGAATAGTGCTTCTGCAAAATAAAAATAATGTATTACCAATAAAATTCAATAGGACTAAGCATGTTCTCGTAGTAGGTGAGAATGCTATAAAGATGATGACTGTCGGTGGAGGTTCATCTTCGTTGAAAGTTCAACGTGAGATATCTCCCCTCGATGGTCTGAAATCACGTTTGGGCAGTAATGTTAAGGTAGATTACGAACGTGGATATGTAGGTGATACTACCGGTTCTTATAATGGAGTTACTACAGGTCAGAATCTGACAGACAAACGTTCTGCCGACCAACTTATACATGATGCTGTAGAGAAAGCTAAAAAAGCAGATTATGTTATATTCTTTGGCGGATTGAACAAGAGTGATTATCAAGACTGTGAAGGTCACGACCGTAAGTCATATGATTTGCCTTATAATCAGGATCGTGTCATTGAGTCATTAGCCAAAGCCAATAAGAACTTTATATATGTCAACATATCAGGTAATGCCGTTGCCATGCCTTGGCACAATAAGGTGCCTGCTATTGTTCAGGGATGGTTTATTGGCTCAGAGGCAGGAGAAGCTTTGGCAGACGTACTCACAGGAGACGTAAATCCTTCAGGCAAACTTCCTTTCACATGGCCAGCCACTTTACAAGATGTAGGTGCACATAAGTTGAATGCTTATCCGGGAGTATGGCGTCCCGACCATAAGGTTATAGACGAAGAATATAAAGAAGGCCTGTATGTAGGTTACAGATGGGTGGATAAAGAAAAGACACATCCGTTATTCGCTTTTGGACACGGACTCAGTTATACCACCTTCAAGTTGTCTAATTTACGTGAATCTTCTAATAAAATATCTCGTGACGGCAATATAACGTTTACTGTAAACGTTAAGAATATAGGGAAATATGATGGTTCCGAAACTGTGCAATTGTATATCCATGACGTAAAGTCTTCTTTAGACAGACCTTATAAAGAACTTAAAGGATTTAAGAAGGTAGAGCTTAAAGCAGGTGAAAACCGTGATGTTGATATAACCATTGATAACAGTGCCTTAAGTTTTTATGATGACAGAGCGCAAGCATGGACATCAGAAGATGGCGACTTCGAGGCTTTAGTAGGTAACGCGTCAGATAACCTTCCACTTATGATAAAGTTTAAATTACAGTAGATATGAGAAAATTTTTAATGACTTTCGCATTAGTTCTTACAGCTTCTGCAGGTATGGCACAGCAGAAACCTATGGATGAATACATCAATGGGTTGATGTCTAAGATGACTCTCAAGGAGAAAATAGGCCAACTTAATCTTATGGTTGCCGGAGATATCACCACCGGAGGCAAAGTTGATACTAAGGTTGCCGGAGATATCCTGAACGGCAATATGGGAGGAGTATTTAATGTAAAGGGCGTTGACAAGATACGTGCTTTGCAGGATATAGCCGTAAAGAAGAGTCGTATGCACATACCTTTGATTGTAGGAATGGATGTGATACATGGTTATGAGACAATTTTCCCGATACCTCTTGGCATATCCTGTTCATGGGATATTCCTGCTATAGAGCGTAGCGCCCGTACAGCAGCCAAAGAGGCTAGTGCAGATGGCATCAACTGGACATACAGTCCGATGGTGGATATAGCATTAGATTCACGTTGGGGCCGTGTATGCGAAGGCTCAGGCGAAGATCCATATCTGGGTTCACGTATAGCAGAAGCTATGGTACGTGGATATCAGGGCGATTATAGCAGTAAAGAGAATATAATGGCCTGTCTCAAGCATTTTGCTCTTTATGGAGCTGTTGAAGCAGGAAAAGAATATAACACGGTAGATATGAGCCGTATCAGAATGTACAATCAATATTTTCCACCATATAAGGCAGCTGTTGAAGCCGGAGTAGGCAGTGTAATGTCATCGTTCAACCTTGTAGACGGTATACCTGCGACAGCCAACAAATGGCTGCTTAATGATGTTCTGCGTAATCAATGGCATTTCAATGGTTTTGTTGTTACCGATTATGGTTCTATCGGAGAGATAATCAATCATGGCTTGGGCAATTTACAGGACTGTTCGGCCATGGCCCTAAAGGCAGGTACAGACATGGATATGTGCACACAAGGCTTTGTTGGTACATTAGAGAAATCATTATCAGAGGGTAAAGTTACTATTACAGATATTGATACAGCATGCAGACGTGTACTGGAAGCTAAATATAAGTTGGGCCTGTTCAAAGATCCTTATAAGTATCTTGATGCCAGCCGCCGTAAACGCGATATCTTTACAGCTCAAAACAGAGCGATAGCCCGTAGCATGGCTACCGAGTCATTCGTCTTGCTTAAGAATGAAGGCAATGTTCTTCCTCTTCAGAAGAAAGGCAAGATAGCATTGATAGGACCTCTTGCCAATACAAGGGCAAATATGGCCGGTACATGGTGCGTTTCGTATACACCCGACAAATATTCAACCTTGAAAGAAGGACTTGAGCGTGCTGTAGCCGGAAAGGCAGATCTCCTATATGCTCAAGGCAGTAATCTTACTGCTGATGAGGCTTTGCAAAAGGCCGCTGAGTTTGGCAAGACTATTCCACGTGGTGATGATCAGAAACTTAAGGCCGAAGCTTTGCAGATAGCAAATCAGTCTGATGTGATAATAGCAGCTATGGGAGAATGTGCAGATATGTCGGGCGAGAGTTCAAGCCGTTCTAATCTGGAACTCCCTGATGTACAGATGTCATTGCTCCGCGATTTGGTAGCTACAGGCAAACCTGTCGTACTTCTTAACTTCTCAGGCCGTGCTACAGTACTGAAGTGGGAGAGCGAACATGTTAATGCCATCATGAATGTATGGTTTGGTGGCAGTGAGACAGCTGATGCCATAAGTGATGTACTCTTTGGAGATGTCAATCCAAGTGGAAAACTTACAGTCAGTCTGCCTCAATCTACAGGTCAGGAACCATTGTATTATAACCACCTTCCAACCGGCAGACCTGTTCCTGATGGAACCAAGGAATTCCGTAAATATGCAAGCAATTATCTTGATGTCCGTAATGATGCATTATATCCATTCGGCTACGGACTCAGTTATACAACATTTGAGTATGGTGATATCCGTTTGAACAGTGACAAGATGGCTTCTGATGGAAGTATAAAAGCTACCATAAACGTTAAGAATACCGGTAGCCGAGATGGAGATGAAATAGTACAGTTGTATATCCATGATCAAGTAGCAGGAATATCAAGACCTGTAAAAGAGTTGAAAGGATTTCAGCGTATTCACCTTTCTGCAGGTGAGAGTAAAGACGTGACATTCCAGATTACCCCCGAACTTCTTAAGTATTATAACTATAATCTTGAATACATATTAGACCCCGGCACCTTCGATCTTATGATAGGGCCGAATAGCAGTAATCTTAAGAAAGTTTCTTTCACAGTGATGTGATAGAGTTCCTGCTTATCAAGTATAATGATGATTAAGTCATTTTGATAGGTTAATGTTGTTTGCCGTAGTCGTCCTGGTGACGACTATGGCATCAACTTATTTCGTAATCATATCACCGCTGAAACTGATGTATTGCCTTTGGTTGGATGAAACATTTATAGAGGTACTTCCATTATCGAATATTTCCAACGAATATTTATAGGTGTCCTCATCAGTCTTTACGTTTAACGTTATGCGCGTCATATTCTTCTTATTGCGTACAGCCGTGTAATTGTATATCTTTCCGGTAAAGTTCAGAGCTTTTCCTCCACCATAGGGAACGTTATACGCCCTGCCATAATAAGGCAGATACGAGATAATACTATCACCTGATATTCTTACAGAGTACATACTCGTGAGATTGATGGCACGGTGAGATTGTGGATATGCCATGTTTACATTAACAGTGAAATGCCTGTTGTTGATAGAGTCCTTTACTTGTTGAGCCAGCTTGTTGTATTTCTCAATCTTAGCTGTCTTTTTGTTCTGGGCATTACAAGGTATGCTGTAACCGTTTACGAATAATATAACCGCGAATAGAAAATAAAATACTTTTTTCATCTTTACCTCCTTTATTTATTGCGAATATACAATAAAAGAAATATAAATAGAGAAACATACATCCTAATTAAGCCTATTTTGTAAATATTTACATTCTATATATTCATGAATAACATAATAAAGTCTTCGTTTTTATTGAAAATCTTGTAAAAATGCTTTATATTTGCATTCATAATCAAAAACATGAGAAAAATAATATGAAAGTCTTTTTCCTTACCGTCATTTTACAATTTTCATTTGCTCAAATGTTTGCCCATAATATAAACCTTGAGCAAATGTACAATAAATTAGATAATCTTATAGATCATTCTTCTCAATATATTGATAATCATCAAAATAATATAAACAGATTACGTTTGTATTTGTCTAAGGCACAAGATCAGAGGGTAAGATATGAAGAGTCTTTTAAATTGTACAGCGAGTACAAGTCATATACCAATGATTCTGCTATTGTGTATCTTCAGAGGTGCATAAGTATTGCCGAAAAGATGCATCGCAAAGACTTGGTTGGCAAGTGCAGATCGCTTATGGCTTTCCAGTGCTCATCATCGGGTCTGTACACAGAGGCACTGCAGATACTCAGGCAGGTATCTACAGGCGATCTCACCCGTGCTAATGGCCTGAGCGAGTATTATATTGCGTACAATCATGTATACCAGGAACTTGGCTATTACACCAGAGTGAATGATCTTAAACGCAAGTATATCATCATGTCTGATATATACCGGGATTCTGTTTACAACGTATTAGATAAAAATACAGAAGAGTATCTCTTGTGTAAGGAGAGCTACTACTTCTCGCACAAGTTGTATGCAGACGCCATGAACATCAATAACAAGCGCCTTGCCAAGGTAACACCGGGCTCCAGAAACTATGCTATAGTTGCGTATTACAGGTCACGACTATATAATATAAATGGCAATATGCCGATGAAGAAATATTGGCTTATAGAGTCGGCAATGTCTGATATAAAGAATGGCGTTATGGACCAGGCCTCTCTATGGGAGCTATCTGATATTCTCAATAAAGAGGGAGACATAGACCGCTCACTTAAGTATATAAGATTCACCTGGGAGTGTAATAACAAGTTCGGTACCCGCATGCGAAGCTGGCAGATATCCCCGCTGCTGTCTATTATCGACAGCAACTATCAGAAACAGATTAACCGTAAGAATCAGACGCTCACCGTCTTCATTACCATCGTCAGCCTGATGTCATTAATGCTTCTCAGCTCGTTGTTCTTCGTATACAGACAGAAACGCAAACTCTCTGACGCCCGTAACGAACTGAGGCGGATAAACGATAAGCTGGTCATGCTTAACAACAAACTGTCTAATGCCAATGATAATCTAGACATATCCAATCATGAACTGTCGGCAACCAACCAGAAACTGGCAATATCCAATCAGCGCCTTAATGAGTCTAACAGAGTAAAAGAAGAATATATCGGCCGATTCCTCAGCATCTGCTCACAGTATGTAGACAAACTGGATGATTACCGTAAGATGGTAAACAAGAAACTCAAGAACAAAGAACTGCAAGACCTCTTTACTATAAGCAAGTCTACAGAGTTCAAGGATAAGGAACTCGATGAACTTTATGCCAATTTCGATTCAGTGTTCCTGCATCTTTTCCCCAATTTCGTAAATGATTTCAATGCCATGCTTAAACCTGAATTCCAGATACACTCTAAAGATTCAGAACGCCTGTCAACAGATATTCGCATCTTTGCACTCATACGCCTTGGTATAGACGATAGTTCTAAGATAGCCGAGTTCCTGCATTATTCAGTCAATACGATATACAACTATCGGGCAAGGATAAAAAATGGTGTATTAACAGACCGTGAAGATTTCGAACGCAGAGTCAAAGACCTTGGACTAAATAGCTAGAATCTTCCGGCTTAGTCTTATTCATTTATTCTTTGTTTGCTTCATGACATTGATGACTATCGTCATGTTCTGCGCAGCCAATCCCCGAATCAGAGACAGTACCTGCAATATAAGCATTTATGATATCATCCGTATTGCCTTTACAGCCCCTTATGACAGAGATTCCACATCCGTTTAGTTTATCCTTGGCTCCCTGTCCCATGTTTCCTGCCAGCATAACCGTAACCCCCATTTCATGTAGAGTGAATGCTATGTTCGACTTACAGCCACATCCTTGTGGTGAAGGCAATGTAGCCTTATCTGTAACGATGTTGTTCTCAATGTTATAGATTGTATAATGATCACAATGTCCAAAGTGGTCATCTACCATACCATCACGTGTAGGAATTGAAATTTTCATAAGTTATTTTTATTAGTTCATTAAATTATTTTGCAAAGATACAACAAAATACTATATTAATCAAACAGATTTTTTCTATCTTTGCATCGATAAAATCGATATATGTAAACTAATACATTTAGACTATGACATTACAACAAATGGAATATATAGTGGCAGTAGATAAATACCGTCATTTTGTTAGAGCCGCAGAAGCATGTAAAGTTACGCAATCTACATTAAGTTCTATGATACAAAAATTAGAAGATGAACTTGATGTAAAGGTCTTTGACCGGAATTCGCATCCCGTACGTCCCACACACGAAGGAGAACAGATTATCTCAAGAGCCAAGATAATACTATATAAGACATCTCAGATAAAAGAGATGGTATTAAATGAGCGTGAACAGGAAACCGGAGAGATAAGACTCAGTGTAATACCTACAATAGCCCCATATATACTACCTAAATTGTTTAAGGTGGTGCATGAGAAGCATTCTGATATTACCTTGCGTGTATCTGAGGCACGTACTGCTAACATCGTAAAACAGTTAGAGCGTGCAGAAATAGACATGGCTTTACTAACAACACCATTGCATAATCCCGAATTGCTTGAGATACCGGTCTATTACGAGAAGTTCGTAGCATATGTTTCTCCTTCCGAAGAGTTATACCGCCAGAAAGAGATAGAGAATCATAATCTGCCTGTTGAGCATCTCTGGGTATTACAGGAGGGCAACTGCCTTAGAGACCAGGTAATGAAACTGTGCGAACTTAAGTCAGGCTATTCCACCATATATGAGGCAGGCAGCATAGAGACACTTGTAAAGATAGTGGATGAGAATGGTGGATATACTGTTATACCCGAATTGCATGTAGAACTGTTGCGCCATTGTCAACAGTCTAAAATACGTCAGATCGTTAATCCTGAGCCTGTAAGAGAAGTTTCACTTGTAGTAAGGAAAGACTATGTGCGTGAGCGCCTGCTTAACATAATGGCAGAGTGCATCCGTGATATAATACCCGAACATATGATAGACTCCAGATTGAAGAAGTTTGCCATTCGGCTGTAATAATTTAAATATTCATTCAAACTTTTTTATTTTCCAGGTTAGGAAAATAAATATTCATTCGTTATATAGACAACGACAGCGAAATAAGTATGCAGAATAAAGAACAATTTGAAGAGCTTTTCAGAAATAATTATGGGCAGATGCTTAGATTGTCAATGCTTATAGTTAAGGATGAAGAAGAATCCAAAGACATTGTCAGTGACATCTTCACGGAGATTTGGGATGGAGCCATCAATCCTTATGTAGATAAGCCTCGAAGTTATCTTATGATGTGTGTACGCAATCGTTGTCTTGACCTGCTTAATCACAAGCGCATCAAAGACCGCGTGTGCCGTTTGCTTATTCTTGACTCATCACTGCCGGCTATTAATAACGATACGCCCGACATGCAGAGACTCAGAGATATAGTAGACACTCTTCTAAGTGCAAGAGACAGGCAGGTGCTTATTATGAAGTATGAGCGTAAGATGAAATATAGAGAAATATCCGACGAACTTAAGATAAGTCAGGTAGCTGTATACAAGCATCTTTCACAAGCGCTTAAAACACTTAAGGCCAATTTCAAATAGGAGGATGAATATGAAAACGAACGACAAAATAGAGCGGTTGCTTGATATGATAGAGCACCCTGAACATTATTCTGAAGAGGAGATGCAGAAAATACTTGAAGACGAAGAAACCCGCGAGTATTATAATCTTATTGTAAAGACAGATGACGCCTATACCAAGACAGATGATGTAGATGTAGAAAAAACCCTGCAAGAGTTTGAGGCCAAACATATCCATCATTTCTCATGGAGCAAGATAGCCGCTGTATTTATAGGGGTTCTATTGGTGTCGGGCATAACCTATGCCGCAATTGTGTTTAATCGTAGTTCATCAGAGAAACAAGTTAGTCAGAAGGCAGAGACAGGCAGAGTGATTACATACACGCCTGCCAAGAGCACAGAGGCAGAAACGACAGATACCATAGCAACACAGAAAGAACAGTCGTTTGATAATGTAGAATTACAAACCATACTAAATGATATATCTTCATTTTACAAACTAGAGGTAGTTTACCATTCAGACAAGTCAAGACATCTGCGTCTGCATTTTCATTGGGATAAGACCAAGGATGCAGCATCCATAGTAGAGTCATTAAACCACTTTGAGAATGTGAACATTACATTAGTTGACCGTAAAATAGAAGTAAAATGAAAAGATATATATTACTATTGATTGCTTCTTTTGTTGTCATATCAATCCATGCACAGAAAATCACACATAATTTCAGAGACGTCCCCCTGTCCAAGGCGCTTAAGATCATAGAGACATCTACCGGTAAATACAAGATAAACTTTATCTACAACGAACTCGAAGACTTTACTGTCACCACCAGCATCGACAATAAAACCATTCCCGATGCCATCAGAGACGTGATAGGCTTCTATCCCATAAAGATGACTGTAGATGGAGATAACATCTTTGTAGAGTGCGTACAGAAGGAAAACACAAAACTGATAGGAGAGGTTGTCGACAAGAGAGGGCAGCCCATAATTTACGCCAACATATCATTGCTGTCTGCCAAAGACTCCACATTTATTAATGGTGGAGTAAGCAACGAAGCCGGACAGTTTGTTATCCCATGTGGTGCCAAGCGTGTACTGGTCAAAATGTCTTGCATAGGCTATAAGACCATCCTAAGGGCATTTGATGTCAGGGATATCGGCAAGATAATCATGGCAGAAGATATGCAAGTCATCAAAGGTGTCCTTGTTAAAGGTTCTCGGCCTGCAACCCGCCTTACCACAGAAGGATATACCACACAGGTTAATGGCACGCTCCTGGCTAATGTTGGAGACGCTCAAGATGTATTGAAAGAGATACCACGCATCCATGAGAGTAATGATGAATACACCGTTTTTGGTAAGGGAACTCCACTAATATATGTCAATGGTAAGAAGGTTACAGACAATTCTGATCTAAAACGCATCACCTCACAAGAAGTGAAGAGTGTGGATGTCATAACCAGTCCCGGTGCGCAATACGATGCAGAGGCACGTTCTGTGATAAAAATAAAAACCATCCGCCAACAGGGCAACGGCCTTAGTGGCAATCTGCTCGCTTCAGCCAATTTCTCCAGGAAGAACTCGATAAATCAACTGATTTCTCTCAACTGGAGACACAACGGACTTGATATTTTCGGAACATTCAATGCCATTAGCAGAGGATGGTGGAACGACCAAGTAGCGATCAGCCAGAAATACTTT
>Ga0172377_10005510_pt1 | contig 13012 bp, 11 predicted proteins | sample Pumphouse3metaG_FD_119749 | JGI IMG/M metagenome (GOLD analysis project Ga0172377, IMG submission 119749) | Leachate microbial communities from a municipal landfill in Southern Ontario, Canada - Pumphouse #3 metaG | ecosystem: Engineered > Solid waste > Landfill > Unclassified | place: Canada... | reverse complement strand
GCATCTTTTCTAGGACCAACACCGCGACCCTCTCTTATCTCATTTAAAATAGCACGACTTACAACATCACGAGATGCAAGCTCCAGTGCGTTTGGAGCGTATTTTTCCATAAATCTTTCACCTAGCGAGTTAAAGAGTCTTCCACCCTCACCACGAGCAGCTTCAGAGATTAAAACACCATTTCCTGAGAGTCCAGATGGATGAAACTGAACAAATTCCATATCTTCTAAAGGAAGTCCATGACGAGCTACTATTGAGAGTCCATCACCTGTATTTGCATGTGCGTTTGAGTTTATCTTGTAAGCACGAGCATAGCCGCCAGTTGCAAACATTACTGACTTTGCGTTAAAAATAGCAGTTTGCATATCGCGAATGTTAAAAGCTACAACTCCACTAACCTTGCCATCTTTGTAGATGATATCAGCTGCATACCACTCATCCCAAAACAAAACACCAGAACGATGAGCTTGTTCATATATGGTTTGAAGTAGAGTTAAACCTGTTCTGTCTTTTGCGTAACATGCACGAGGAGATGATTGACCGCCAAAAGGACGTTGTGCAATTTTCCCATCAGGAGTTCTGCTAAAAGCAGCACCCATTCTCTCAGCCCAGCGAATAGTCTCTGGTGCTTTTTGACACATAAACTCAACAGCATCTTGATCTGCTAAATAGTCAGAGCCTTTTACTGTATCAAACTCGTGTAACTCAATACTATCATCTTTACTAAACGCTGCATTAACTCCACCTTGAGCTGCACCAGAGTGACTTCTCAAAGGGTGTAGTTTTGTAATAACAGCAACTTTTTTTCCCGCATTTTGCAATTCTCTTGCAGCAGCACAGCCCGCTAGACCAGCTCCAACAACGATTGCATCGTAAGTATAAATAGGAATACTCATTAGCTTTCCTTCGTTTAAAGATATAAAAAATAAGTTTGATTATATCGAGAGAAGCCTTTGTTAATGTTAAATAAGGGCTTTGAGAGAAGGAAGTTAAAGTTTGTTACTATTTGAGACATTTATAAGTATTTAAAGTATAAATGGTAACCTATAGTAACATAATTTAGAATTCTTGTTCAGCTAAGTCTCTGATTTGAGAAATATAATTTTTCTTTTTTCGAGCAAGAGCGAGAATCTCTTTGGCTTTTTTTATAGACTTTTCTAAGGTTTGATTATTTGGTTTTATAATAAAACCGCCACTAACAGTTATAACTAAAGGTTTTCCATTGTGCTCTTTAAATTTTAACTCAGAGATAGTTTGACGAATAATATCTATAGTTTTAAAGGATTCTTCTTTTGAAGGTCTTGATAAAATTATAGTAAATTGCTTGTACTCAGTTCTAGCTATAACATCTGTAGCATGTTCATACAAAGAGATTGTAAAAGCAACTTTTTTAAGTATGGTTTGAGTAAAGAGTTGACTAAAAGCTTTTTTGTCTATAGAAAAATTATCTATTTCTATAACTGTAACTGAAGTAAAATTATTATCTATCATACCTTTTTTTTGGATATAAGAACTTATCATTCCTTTGTAATTATTTATCTCAGTAAGTTGATCTTTCATTGTTAGATTCTCTGTAGCAACTGGTTTTATATTCATTCTTAGTTGCACGGCATCTGCTTCTTTTGAAAAAAAATTATATTCATTTTGCTGTTTGTCAATCGCATAAAGATATAATATATCATTATATATTGACTTGAGTCTTTTATGGTACCAAAAGCTTATAAAAAGAATAAGTATTAAAGTTGTAAATACTACTTTTTCTATTAGCTGATGCTTATCTTGTGCATAGGTGATATTTTTTATGGTCATTAAATCTAAAAAATTGTTTATAGATTCAAAATCATTTTTTAACTTTTGACTTCTTTGTTCTTTATCTAGAGTATTTTTTATGTAGTATTCACGTGCTGATTGCTTAAAACTTATGGTGAGTTTTAAGAGTTTGCCTAAGTCTTTTAAAAATTCATCTGAGTTGTTTGAGAAATATTTTCCAACATAATTGTACTTTTCTATGTTTTGCAATTTTTCTATTTCATGATGAATCTGATTACTTTTTCCATTGAACTCAATTAGAACTAGTTCAATATTATCTTTTTTAATGCTATTAAGAGCGCTGATTATTTTTTTTTGATTTTGCAAGATATCTATCTTAGTAAAAGAAGTTTTTTGCTCAACTATCAAAAGTGTAAGAATCAAAAAAATTGCAGTTACGAGGAATAAAAACAGAGAAAGATTAGAAAATATTTTCTTTATAGAGTGTTTCATTCTATGTTTCCTAATAATGATATAATATCAAATATTTTATACCTTTAGTCTTTAAATGCCCTTTAACATAATATAAAGAAGTCTGCTTGAATTTAGAAAATTATTTTATATCTCAGTTTCAAAGCAAGCGTATTGGGGATGATGGTGCTTTAATCGGTTCTATGGTTTACTCAAAAGATGCTTTTTTTGAAGATATTCACTTTAAGATGAAGTGGATGAGTCATTATCAAATAGCACAAAAATCAATGATGGTAAATATCTCTGATGCAATTGCAATGAATGCTAAACCAAAGTATGCGCTGTTAAGTGTTGCGATGCCGCGTAGTATAACTAAAGAGCAGATGCGAGATCTAGTTCGTGGTTTTAGAGATGCTGCAAAGAAGTTTGGTATTGAAATAATTGGTGGAGATACTATAAGTAATATAAAGTTAGATATTACTATAACTATAATTTCACAAACTCTAAAGCCACTTTTAAGGAGTGGTCTAAAAAAAGGTTATCTCTTAGCTCATACAGGAACTCTAGGAAGAAGTAGAAAAGATTTTTTAAAACTTAGAAATCTTGGTTCTATCCATATAAAATCTAAGTTTGTAAATATACAATTAAGAGATAAGTTTATACAAAAATCTAGTAGATACTTAAGTTCAGGTATGGATATCTCAGATGGTCTTTTTAGTGATTTGGATAAACTTGCATCCATAAACAAATTAGGATTTAAATTTTTTAAAAAAATCTCAAAAAGAGTGGCTTGTAGCGGGGAAGAGTATGAGATGCTAGTTGCATTTGATAAAAGACATAAAAAGACAATGCAAAGAGTTGCAAAGCAGACAAGAACACCGCTAAATATTTTTGCATCTTGTGCGAGAAGCGGATACACCAATAGATGCAAAGCGCATCATTTTTAAAGGCAAAAAAGTATGGACAGATTTTACTCACTAGATCATTCAAGTATCGATTTTCATTTTAAGCAAAGTCCTAGAGACTTCGTCGTCGAAGAGATTCCTCTTTATGAGTTTAGTGGAGATGGAGAGCATCTTGTTCTTCTTATAAGAAAAAAATCTCTTAGCACTCCGGAGATGATAGGTGTAATTGCTAGATTTTTAAATATAAAAAACAGAGATGTAGGTTATGCAGGATTAAAAGACAAGCATGCCATGACAAAACAATATATCTCTGTTCATAAAAAATATGAAGAGCAACTTGAAAGTTTTGAACATGAAAATATTAAGATAATTTCAAAATATTACCATAACAATAAAATACGAATTGGTCATCTAAAGGGCAATAGATTTTATATAAAGGTAAAAAAAGTAAATCCTACAAGTGCTATAAAGATAGATGAAGCTTTAAAAAATATAGAAAAATATGGGATGCCAAACTTTTTTGGATATCAAAGATTTGGTAATGATGGGGATAATCATATACAAGGAGAAAAACTAGCAAAAGGAGAAGCAAAAGAGCGAAATCCTAGGGTAAAAAAACTTCTTATAAATGCTTATCAAAGTCATCTTTTTAATCTTTGGCTTAGTTCAAGGTTGGAGTTAAATAGACTTGTTAACAATTTTGAAACATTAGAATTAGAGTCAGTTTTAAATATGCCAAACAATGAATTGACAAAGTTGAAATCTCAAAGCCATCCATTTAAGCTTCTAGAAGGTGATGTGATGGAACATTATCCTTATGGAAGATTGTTTGATTATGAAGATAGTTTTGAGGATTTAGAGAGATTCAACAAAAGAGAGATATCACCAACTGGACTTTTGTGTGGTAAAAAAGTAAAAATAGCATCAGGGTTAGCTAGAGGTTATGAAAAAGATTTTGATGACGAGATAAATGCAGATGGTGCTAGAAGATATGCATGGGTATTTGCTGAGGATATTGAGGGAAGGTTTAACAAAGTAGAAGCTCAATATGAGTTTAATTTTACGCTTCCAAAAGGTTCATATGCAACTGTCCTCATAGAAGAAATTGCAAAGCGTAAGCTTCTTTAGAAAGTTCGAAGAGCTTCTTTAGAAAGTTCGAAAAACTTTTTAGAAATAGAAATATAAAAGGATAAAACAAAATGAGTAAACATATAACATCAGCCATCTCACAAACTTTTGGAAAGTTTGCAAATAGAGAGTTTCCAGAATGGTTTCAAAAGGTTGTTAATAACTCTTATGTTAGTTTGATGAACTTAGATATGAGTGAATTTAACTCACCAAATTCATACAAAAGTCTAAATGCTCTCTTTACAAGAAAACTAAAAGAAGATAGAGCTTACTCTTTAGATGCAGATGATTTTATATCGCCTTGTGACTCCTTAGTCTCAGCTTGTGGAAAGCTACAAAAAGACTATGCACTTCAGATAAAAGGCATGAGATATTCAAGTGATGAACTTTTAGGTGAGAACTTTAGTGATGATGAAAAAAGTAGCATTTATGAAGGAGATTTTATAAACTTTTATCTCTCTCCTAAAGATTATCATCGTTATCATATTCCAACAAACTTAAAGGGTTTTAAAGCCGTTCCATTTTCCGGTTAACCTCTACCCTGTAAACATTCCTTGCTTTAAAAAAAGGCTAAATCTTTTTATAGAAAATGAGAGAGTTGTTTTGATGTGTGAAAATTCAAGCGGTAAAAAGTTTTTTATAGTCCTAGTTGGTGCTTTAAACGTTGGTGTAATGCAAGTTTCGTTTGAGAGTGCTATAAAAACAAATGCATCTGCGACAAGCCCAAGCATTTATGAGTACAAAGATCTCTACTTAAATAAAGGAGATGATTTTGGATGTTTTGAGATGGGTTCAACCATAGTTATCTTGGCTCAAAAAGATATGTTAGAGCTTAAAGATTTAGAGGGCAGAGATGTAAAATATGGAGAGACTATAGCTAGAAATGTATAAAACAAAAGAAGAAAAGCAAAAGTATATAGCGAAGATTTTTAAAAACAAAGCACTCTTTGAGTGGGAAGTTTTACATGTCTCTTCTCACTATGATAGACTTGAGATTATGGAAGTTTTAGCACATATCTTAGTTCGAGAAAAACTAAGATATGAGCTTAACTTTTTATATTTAGAGAAGTATGAAGATTTTAATTTTTCACAAATTGTAAATATTATATTTCACGAGATCGCCAATGAATGGGTTAGTTTTGCAACTGAAATTTTGAACTATCCAAAGCAAGATGCTATACAAGAGATTCAAAATAGAGTAAGAGTTAGATTTATACACTCTTTAGCTAAAGACTACTATGAAAAATACAGACGAAAAATTTTTGAAGAGGTTGGAGATACTTTTATAGAGCTAGTTGCAAGTGCTAAGAGTGAAAAACACATGACAAGAGTGATACAAGAAACCTTAGAAAGTAACCTAATCAAAAATAGACAGATATTAGACATGCATAATTTTTATCAACTCTATAAAAGAACAAAAGTTGCTAGAAATATGAAAAACTCTGATATAGCGAGTCTAAAAATAAAGATAAATGACTTAAAAGTTATCTACAGCGATCCTAATATAAAAATAGATGAAAAAGAGAGACTATATAGCCAGATAGAGAGAACTAATAAAGAACTAGACAAAGTTGCAAGTCATGGACTTGACCACTTCGATAAAGCTATAAAAAGACTAAAAGATACGATGGTTCAATCTATGATGAGTATGACTAATTGTAAGCTTTAGCTTTATGAATTTTTGTAGAAAAAGGAAAAATTACGAATGTCGGGTTTGTAGTTTTAGTCATAGTGATAATAAAAAATGGTGTTTGTTATGAGGATTATTAAGTGAATTTAAATCTATATTCTTCTCTAAGTGATGGATATAAAAATAATTCACAAAAGATAAGAGTACTGACTGAAAACTGGGTAAATGAAAATATATATTGTCCTAGTTGTGGACATAATGTAAATGAATATAAAAACAATAAGCCAGTTGCAGATTTCTTTTGTTCAAGATGCAGTGAAGATTATGAGTTGAAAAGCAAAAAAGGAAATTCACTTGGTAAAACTATTTCCGATGGTGCATATGACACTATGATTGAACGAATTATTGGTGCTGCTAGTCCAAATTTTTTCTTTTTAAATTATGAAAAAGATACATACAATATATTAAATTTTGTTGCAACACCAAATTATATGTTTATTCCAGAAATGATTATAAAAAGAAAAAAAGGTATTCCAAATAGACCAAACTATTTTATGTGCAACATAGATATATCTAGTATTCCTAATAGCGGTAAAATATCTTATATTAAAAATGGCAAAGTACAAAGTAAAGACAAAGTGATAGATGAGTGGAATAAAACAATTTTTTTAAAACAAGCATACAATTTAAAATCAAAAGGTTGGATTTTAGATATTATAAAGTGTATAGAAAAATTGGATAAGAATAATTTTGAACTTATAGATATATATCAATTTGAAAAATATCTAAAATTAAAACATCCAGATAACAACAATATTCAGGCAAAAATCAGACAGCAATTACAACTACTTAGAGATAAAAAATTTTTAGAATTTCTAGGTCGAGGAAAATATAGGATAAGATAACATGAAATTTAAAGTAAAAATCACAGAAGTTTTATCAAGAGTAATAGTTGTAGAAGCAGATAGCAAAGAAGAGGCTCTAAATAAAGTTTCAGATATGTACAATAGTGAAGAAATAGTTTTAGATTATTCTGACTTTAACGATGATGTTAAGATTGAAATAATTTGTGAAAATAATGAAAGCCCTAAAACTTATAACTAGCTATAGCTCTAAAATAATTTGCATCTTTTATACTAGATGCAAACTTTAAACTTTCATATCTTAGATAAATGGATGCTTCTTTTGTAAAGAAGTGTTTGAAATGAAGATAATAAGCGTTAAAATCATCTCCTCTTTTGTCTTTTGCTTGTGTGTCTGTTAGTGTTAGAGCTACTTCGCTTTGATAGTCTCCAAGATTTAAGTCATGACTAGCTTTTAGCATCCAAGTCTCTGGTTTAAAAGCTCCTCGTCCATTTGCTATCATTGAAGTTGTATAGACTTTTGCCAAACCGCCATAACCCTTTACAACTCCACTAAGTCCGAAGTTTTGAGAGTAGTTTAGAGAGAGTGACCAATTCTTTGCATCTATGCTAGATCTAAGGGCTACTAAGTTTATGTCATCTCCGCCATTTTTATCTTCGGTATTTGCATACTTTCCACCATTTCCACTTTTAAAATACTGCATACCAAAACAGATTAGCGTATCTGCATCTAAAGCTCTCTCGTAATCGCCTTGAGCAACAAAAGTAGAATAGAGCTTTGGTGAGTAGTAATAATAGGCTTGAGTTTTAAGACCATTTATACCATTGTAGTGAAGTGAGAACATTGTAATATTGTCAAACTCACCACTTGCACTCTGCTTATTATATTTATCTGATGTGTTTGAGCGAATAGCATCAATATAATAAAGTTGAACTTTTAAGTCTTTTATGCTCTCTGCTGTATATGCAAAACCTCGATATGACCATGGAACTATCCTTGTAGTATCATCATTCATCATTGGAGTGTTTAGCATAAAGTTACCAATTTTTAAGATTCTAGTTTTTGTTTTATAAGCTAAAAATGATTCACTAATAGCAGTTAATGGACGACCATCTGTTTTAAAAAGATCGGTCTTTTCTTTACTTTTAGAATTTATGATAGGGTTTGAGGTATGAAACCTCATTGATGCAAAGAAGGGGTTTTTAGTGTTTGTTGTGTATTTTAAATATCCGCCAGCAGAGGTGGCATAAATATTTGAGCCATTTTTTTTATCTATGTTATAGTAAAAGAGTTGCATCTGGGCATTAATATTTCCATCTTCAAATGCTTTTTGAAGAGTATCATCAGCACTAAGAGATAGACCAAAGCAGATTAAAGTTAAAGACCTTAACATCTAAGAGACCAGAAGCAACCAAGCCACAGGTATGTTAGACCTAAGTTAGGTTTGCCAAAGTGTATTAAAAATACCATTTGCATATCTGCATTACTTTCCTATAGCGTTATCAAGTAGTGCTATAGCGTTGTAGTATTCATAGAAAGAGATAACTAGAGTTGACTTAGCATCTATGTACCCTTGTCTTGCTTGTTGAAGTTCTATAAAGTCTGAGAGACCATACTCATATCTCTTTTGAGCCTGTTCAAACTTCTCGCTAGAGACTTCTAAAAGACTTTGAGATAAAACTACAGAGTCTCTTGTTTTATTAAGATTAATATATGCTTGTGTAGTCTGTTTTTTTATAAATAGTTTTGAGCTAAAAAGCTTTGAATTTGCTATGTTTAACTCTATCTTTTTTTCTTGAGATGATGCGGTGCTAGCTCCACCCTCATAGATATTGTAGTCTAAGTTTAGAGCTATTTTATACTGATCCTCTGGAGTGCTATTTTCAAATTTATCTACTTTTTGTTTAGTATAGTTAGCTCCAAGATAAAGCACAGGAAAAAACCCAGACTTTGCAACTCTACTTTTTGCCTCTGCAGACTTTATATCAAAGAGATTTTTCTTTAATTCAAATCTATTTTCATAAGCAAAATCTATAGAATCTTTTAAGTTTAGAGTATATCCATTTAGTAAGTCTAAAATATTTTCAAAATCAAGTGATTTAGAATAGACTTCATAACTACTAGATGTATCTATAAAACCAATAACTTCATCTAGAGATGCATAGGCTAATTCTAGGTCATATAGACTTTTTTTTAAGTCTAGTTTTGATTTTATAAGCTCAACCTTTGCATCTGAGACATCTATCTTTGTTTTGATACCAGATTCAAAATATCTTTGTGAACGATATAGTTGAGCTTCATTTAGTTTTACATTTTCTTTATTTACTTCTATAAGAGCTATGGCTTGAAGAACACTATAGTAAGCACTCTTTACATCTCTTTTTTTATCTGAGATTTTTTGCTCATTTGAGTTTAAGTATGCATTTGAGTCATATTTTAAACCATCAACATTTCCACCTGTTTTTCCAAAGTCGTATATGATTTGTTTTAATGATAGTTGTCCTAAAAGTAGTGTATCACTCTCGATGCTATCTTTGTTTGTTGGTATATCACTCATACCCATTTCTCCAGCACTTAGACTTAAATCTACTTTTGGCAAGTAAGATGCAAAACCTTTATCATAGCGACTAAGAGAAGCTTTGTATTCATCTGCGCTTATCTTTAAGTCTGGAGAGTTTTGTAGTGCTTGAATGATTAATTCATCAACTGTATAGATGTCTTTTGCAGCTAGGCTTAGAGTTAGTAAAAGTATACTTAATAGTCTTAGCATCATATTGACTCCCTTCTAGTTATTTCATCTTCAACACTAACAAACTTTTCTCTCATGGATTCTAGAAGTACATATAAAACAGGTACAAAGAGTGTAGAGACAAAAGTAGCTGCTATCATTCCAAACATAAGCACTATTCCGATAGAAATTTGTGTGATAGAACCAGCACCAGTAGCAAAAGCTAGTGGAATAATACCAAACATAAAAGATAAAATCGTCATCATAATTGCACGAAAACGAAGTGAGCCGCCCTTGATTGCAGACTCAACTATACTAACTCCACTCTCTCTTTGCTCTTTTGCAAACTCTACTATAAGTATGGCATTTTTTGCAGCAAGAGCTACAAGCAAGACGAGACCGACTTGAGCAAAAGTGTTTAGTGGAAGATCGACTACATGAAGACCTATAATTGCACCAGCAACAACCATTGGAACTGATAGAAGTATCATCAAAGGAAGAATCCAACTCTCATATTGAGCAGATAAAACCAAAAATACAACAAGTAAAACAAAGATAACAACATATATTTGAGCATTTCCAGCTAGAGTCTCTTGATAACTCATACCAGCCCACTCATAACCATAAGATGCAGGCAAAACTTTTTTTGCTATCTCATCCATGGCAACCATGGCTTCTCCTGAACTGTATCCAGGTGCAGATGCTCCATTTATTTGAATACTTCTATACATATTAAAGTGCGATAGGTTTTGAGGTCCTACAATCTCTTTGATGTTGAGCAATGCATTTAAAGGTATCATTTTATCTGAGTGATTTTTTACAAAGAGTTTATCTATATCTTCTTTTGTACTTCTAAAATCTTTATCAGCTTGAACAAAGACTCTAAAAACCTTACCAAACTTTGTAAAGTCATTTACATAAATGGAGCCAAGATAAGCTTGCATCGTTGTAAAAAGGTCTGAAATATTTACTCCAAGTGCATTTGCTTTTTCTCTGTTTATATCTATATCATACATAGGATAGTTTGTAGCAAATGTTGTAAAAGCATAAGCAATTCTAGGATCGCCAAATGCTTCTTTGATAATTTCTTTTGCATAGTGCTGAAATGTTTCTAAATCACCTGAGAGATAGTCTTGAAGTCTAAAGTCAAAACCTCCAACATTGCCAACTCCTGGAATTCCTGGCATATTAAAAGCTGCAATATTAGCTTCACTAATAGGTGCAGTTTTTTGCTGTATCTGCCTTATGATTCCATCAACGCTATTTTCTTTAGTTGTTCTAAGGTCCCAGTCTTTTAAAGAGACAAACATTGCTATGGCTGAACTATCCATGGCTCCTGTAATAATGTTAAAACCTTCAACGCTAACAACATTAGCAACACCATCAATAGCGTAGATAATATCTTCAACTCTCTTTCGAGTTATAGAAGTTTGAGCTAGAGAAGAGCCAGGTTTTAAATTTACTGAAACCATACAGACACCTTTGTCTTCTGATGGGACAAAGCCTGTAGGAGTTATGCTAAAGAGATAATATGTAAAGTAAAAAAGTCCAACCATAATAAGAAGCATCACATATTTTATCTTTATAAGATAGCCAATAAGAAGCGTGTACTTTTTAGTAAGATAACTAAAAAAGACATCGAACTTTTTAAAAAGTATAAATTTCTTTTCATCTTCTTTTTGTCTTTTAATAATTACGGCACTAATGGCAGGAGAGAGTGTTAGCGCATTTAGGGCTGAGACTAAAACTGCAAAAGAGATAGTAAGTGCAAACTGCTGATATAAAGCTCCTGTAATGCCGGGAAGCATGGAGACTGGAATAAAAACAGCGATAAGGACAAGAGTAGTAGAGATGATAGGACCTATAAGTTCTATCATTGCTTTTTTTACAACTTGAGGCATAGTTAGCTCAGGCTCTCTGTTCATAATAACTTCAACATACTCAACAACCAAAATCGCATCATCGACGACTATCCCAATTGCAAGTATTAGCCCAAAGAGAGTTAGAAAGTTTATAGAAAAACCTCCAGCTAACTGCATTGCGGCAAATGCACCAATAAGTGAGACAGGAATAGTTGCAGCTGCAATAATTGTCGGTCGCCATGAGCCTAAAAATATAAAGATAATTATCATAACTAAAAAGATTGCCATGTAGAGATTTTCTACAACATTATCAATAGCTACTTCAACATACTTTGTAGTATCGTATGGAACAGAATAAGTAACACCTTCTGGGAAGCGAGAAGAGAGTTTTTGCATCGTCTCTTCTATGTTTTTACGAATATCAAGAGCATTTGCTTCGCCTAGTTGATATACTGCAATAAGTCCAGCTGGTCTTTTATCACTAATAGCGTTCCAATCATAACTCTCACTTCCTAGAGTAATGCTTGAGACATCACTGAGGCGAATCAAAGAGCCATCTTTTTTATATTTTATAACTATGCTTTCAAACTCTTTAACCTCACTAAGTCTTCCCTTAGTTGTAAGAATAAACTCTTGCTTTTGGTTATCGTAAGATGGATTTCCACCAATTTTTCCAAGAGAGGCTTGTTTGTTTTGTGATTGTATAGCAGTTATAGCTTCCATCGGAGTCATATTTAGTGCTTTTAGTTTATCTGGGTTTAACCAAACACGAATAGCATATTTTTTCTCACCTAAGTTTTGAGCTTGACCAACACCAGGGACTCTTTTTATCTCATCTAAGATATTTATATTAACAAAGTTACTTAAAAACTTATCATCATATTTTTTATCCCCATTTATTGCTATTAAACAGACTAGTGATGGACTCCTTTTATCTACGATAACACCTTGTTGTGTTACTTCCACTGGTAGGAGTGCATTTGCACTAGAGATTTTATTTTGAACATCAACTGCACCAATATCTATGTCATAACCTGGCTCAAAATAGACATTTATATTTGAAGTTCCACTTGAAGTAGAAGATGACTCTATATAAATAACACCTTTGATACCATTTAGCTTATCTTCTAAAATACGAGTTACACTGTCTTCAACAACAAAGGCATTTGCACCCGTATATGTAGCACTTACGGTTACAGTAGGCGGAGCTACATCAGGATATTCAGAAACAGGTAGGATAAATATAGAGACAAGTCCAGCTACTATGATAATGAGGGAGATTACAATGGCAAGGATGGGTCTTTTTATAAAAGTTACACTAAACATCTATCTACTCTTTAGGGATAAGTCTATTTTTTTCTAAAATAGCTTTTATCCCTTTTGTGTCAGTTGCATCTTTTGCATCTACTTCCATAGAATCTCTTACTTTTACAAGAGCTGAGACTATAACTCTATCGCCATCTTTTAAACCATTTATTACACTAGTGTAGTACTTTGTTGAGTAGCCAGTCTCTATATTTATTCTTTTAGCTCTGTTGTCTTTATCTACCACATAGATATAACTTCCAAGCTGGTCAGCAAAGATAACTTCAGGTGGAATCATTAAAAATTCATATTCATCAGTTATAAAGAGATTTACATATACAAATGTACCAGGTAAAACCTTTGCATCTTT
>Ga0172377_10005509_pt1 | contig 13012 bp, 24 predicted proteins | sample Pumphouse3metaG_FD_119749 | JGI IMG/M metagenome (GOLD analysis project Ga0172377, IMG submission 119749) | Leachate microbial communities from a municipal landfill in Southern Ontario, Canada - Pumphouse #3 metaG | ecosystem: Engineered > Solid waste > Landfill > Unclassified | place: Canada... | reverse complement strand
TGTAGTAATGGAAGATCTCGAATCTAAAATAGAACACCTAAAAGAAGTTTTGTGCTGGAGAGACATGTATATTGGATACGTTGAAAAATGTATCGCGGAAGGGAAAACACTTATTGATTACGGCTCTTGGTATCGTGAGATGGTAAAGAAATAGACTCTATTTACGACGGAAAACTATTTAATCTAGAAAAGCGTATTAAGGAGTAGAGGAGAATAAACATGGATCTTCAAACTTGGATAGCTAATAATCCTGTAGCATCAGAAATGCTCTGGAAAGGTTCTGCGGAAAATCAGTTAAAATTTATGAGAGACACCATTGGAGAACTTCTCTGGGAAGTTAAAGAAAATCCAGAGGTAAAAGTAATCTCAACCCACAGGTCTAAATCAATTTCCCTTCCTGTCTATCAGTTTACAATGAATGGGATTATATTTATACTACGAGATAACTTCTATAACTGGAAAGTCTCCGTAGTTTCTCAACAAGATATTAATGTAGATTTTGGTAAATTATTTGATCCATCTATAGAAATTCACTCTTGTTATTGCGAAGGATTCCCCGAAGAGTTTGTGTTTGGATCATATAATAAAAGCAAGAAAATGTTTACAATTGACCTTCGTGACCAGTACCAAGTTTATCTTTTTGTGTGGCTAGTTAGACAATTTATAACCCGAGGATGATTTAAATGATAATGTCAAAAGAAGTCCACGAGTATGAAATCAAATCCCTAGAAGAGTCAATTTCTAGACAAATTGATGCCATTGTTGAAGATCTTATTAGCACAAAAGAATATATTCAGAGAAGAATATCTCCGGAAGGAGTATTTCCAAAGAATAATATAATGGATCTTGCCATAAGACTTGGACAACTCAGTGTAATGAGGGACATTGAGTTCCTTGATCGAGAAAAGAGGGAAGGGGCGAGTGGTAGTGTGATGAAATCAATAAAATTTCCGAGGGATTGAGTTGGACAAAGAGGCAGAATTATTAGCGTGGACCGTTCTTTCATGTCCAAAGGCGGGATTTCTTACTAATCCAGATAAAACTCGGAAACATTTCATAGAAATAAACGGAGAAAAAGTGGTTTGTATCGCAAAAGGCGGAGAATGTAGAGTTTATGGAGAGTTTTACACTGGATCTTTGAACTCGAAAGAATCTTGGGTTACTCCTGTAATTTCAGAAAGTTGTCCGAATTCCTGCCCGTATAAATATCTGGTATGTAATGACCTTCATAAAGATCATGACTACATTGAATATTATCCAGAACATAACAAATATCGGGAGTTTAAAAGATATTGCAAGCATTTCGAAATGATACCAGAACCAGATATGACAGAAGAAATAGTCTGTTTGAGCCGTAAATTAGGAGAATGTTATGGACATCAATGAATTTCAAAGAATCATGAAAGAAGTGGGTCGCGCAGCCGTCGCTTACATGGGAAAAGTTTATCCAATTTCCTGTTTTGAGCCTTGCGGACCAAAGGAAGCTACGTTCCGAATGGAGAAAAATGGTGCGATTATAGGAGTTAAAAACCAAAGAGACGCATCTTCTCCATATCCAGGAACATATTTCAGATTTAAAAATGGAGAAGTTTTAGACCTAATAGAAGAAACAGATCTTCTTAATAGACAAATAATTAATATAAAAAAGGAGAGATTTTATAAGGTCCAAAAACTTCTAGATTTAGGATATGCGAAAGCGGTTGGAATAATCGGTTCTAAAGTACAGTTTATTATTGTTTCTCCAGATAAAGAGTGGTTATCATCAATAGAAACGATTGGGCAGGTTTTTATGGAACAAAGACCACCGATGTTTATAATTGATTGGGAGGTGTAGTAAATGACCAGTTCAAAATTTCCTTTCGAATCTTATGAGGCTCGAAAAAGTTTAGATATGTCTGTTATAATTCCAAGTTCTGCAAGAGAGGACTTAAGTAACGCCTTGAATTCTTTGAGAGAACTTGAGCGGAAGTTTGAGAAAATAAGAAAAACGGCTGAAATCCTAAAAATAGAGAGGGACAAAGATGAGCGTCTTGATGAAATGGCTGCGGGATACCAACTAGCTAGAGATAGTAGCATAGAATTACTAGATCTAATTTTAGATGAGGAATTCTAATGATTACCTTAAGACTTAAAAAGATAGAGGAATAGATATGAGTCCCGAAGAAACAGAATTGGTAAGAGGGATATTAACCTCATTACAGACTACATCAGTACATGGCTTTGATATTTTGGTTCAGGGAACAACAATTGAAGGGATAATCAATGTAGTTGTAATACTATCATCAATTATTGTTGCTATTGTTGCATGGAAGATTACGTATGATCGTGCGCAAAAAGCGGAAAAGAACACAGATAGTCTACCTCCCGTTGTAGAGTCTGCTATATGGTGTTTAATACTCGGATGTTTAGCGGCATTTATATTTACTATTATTGGAGATAGTGTGATGTCGATTATTGTTCCCGAATACGTGGTGATAAACACTATAGTAGAAAAAGCAGAGGGAATGGCGACAACATAGAGGAGAGAGACTAAATATGGCTCTTAGCAACTGGGATGATAAAGCATGGGATATAAAAGGAAATCCTATGCCAAGTATTATCGAATTCGGAACTGTATCGGTCGAAGTATACAAGAACTGGTTGTATGTAAAAGACCCTGCTGCATGGGACGAAAATAGCGTGTGGAGTTCCCCAAATATCATGGAAATTAATGAAGGAGATTTTCAATATAAAAGGATTCTTATTCGTGCTATCAGAGGACCTCAGAATTCTATCCTAACGCGGATTCAGTGCGGGTACATAAACGATTCAGATTATGCCGTAATGTACGTTATTGGAGCATATGGATATGATGACAGCGGAGATTTTGTCGGGGTTCTTCCAGAGACAGTAACCGAATTTAGGAAGTGGCTTAAGAAGGAATACAGCATTCCGGAGTTCAAGTAATGAATCCTAAAAACTTTTTTGTTTTAGATCCTGTCGGGGAATTACTCTATTTTGAGGAAGAACTTAATAAAAAAGTCAGGTCAATAGAAAATCGCGCAGAATTAATATCTTATTATGATGAAAATTATTCCGATTTAAAAGAAATTATAGAAAACTTAAGTCCGCAATATATATCTGCTCTTCTTGATGGGTTAGAAACTAGAATAAAACTAGATATTAAAACCAAGAAAATAAAATATAAGAAAGAAATTAGAATGAGGCAAAATAAAAGTTTAGAATATTATGATAGAAAGATTTAAATAGGATAAAATATATATTGTTATAAAAAAGAATTTTAGCAAGGAATAAACATGGAAACAATTAACTACAATCAAATGGATAATGTTGAATTCGATATCCTTATGGAGTCAATCGAAAGACGACTTCGGCAAAAAGCGGACGAGATAAATGTTACTCGTAAAAAGCTCGATAGCGGTGGTTTGCTTAGATTCGATACTAAGAGAATTTGCAACGATCTATTGAAAGTTATTGCTCAAATTGAAGCAGCTACACCCGAAGCTTTTATACAAACTTATCCAAAGAATCCGGATGCGAGTGGCGGCGCGGTTATTGATACTACTGAATAAATTTTAGTAGTATATTTTTTTTTCAATCTTCTATAATTAATTCTTCTTTTTCATTTTTCATAAACATTTCTTCTGCTCTTTTCTTTCCCAGTTTTGCGTCCATTCGCGATATTTTAGCTCTGCCCCAAACAACTCCTGTTGTTCTTTCTATAAAACAGATTTTTATTTGAGCATTTTTTAGAAGTCGTCTTACTATTTTTAGTTCTCTCCTCATTATTTTGTTTTCTTTATGATAATGTTCATTATCTTTACTCAGTTCTTCGTTTTTTGCGATTAAAGAGGCATCTTTAAGTTCTTCCTTAGTTGGTTTGCTAGATGCCCATTCATGTTTCTTCTTATCTCTTGGTTTTCCAAATTTCTTTGTAATCATTTTTTCAATGTCTTTAACTTCTGTGTTTTCGTCTACTAAAAAAAATGGCATATTTCTTTCAGAAATTACCGTGATTTTTACTTTCATGGATTCATCTCCATTGCCTTTCTAGCTCGCACAACTAGACAATCCATACTATGTAAAACAATGTTGCCATCTGTGATGCGTGGTGTTTCGTGGCAGAAAATACAGACATTTGTTTCGTTCGGAAATTGTAGTGAATTACTTTCCGCCAGTTCCTTTACAATGCCTTCCAATCGATCCATGTGGCAAGAATCGACCGGCGACAGGTCCGCCCCGACGGAATTCGGCCATATCTGGATGTCGTCTACTCTGAGCAGAGTCCCGACATGCAACTGATGAATGTCTGCAAAATGTGCTCTCACGTTTTCCCTTCCAGGATGTGTGCCAATTTCTTGCGAGCCTCATCAACCGATTCTTGTACATCCATAAACTGCGAATATGCGGCAAGATGTACATGCCGAATTCGTTCTGATTCTGCTTGGACATATGCGGTTTCCAACTTTTTATATTTTTCATATCCGAGAACCTGTTCCTTGGCAAGCTCCGCTGGTTTCAGACTGCGAGAAGCAGCTAAAGTACGAAAGGTGGCATCTTCTGCCAGAGGAAGGCGGATATGAATAGGTTCGCCTTTGGTCTTATGGCGAGCCAATTAGACCACCTTCTTATCACGTATCCAATTAGCTATCAGAAGCGCATCACGTTTAAGTTCGGGATCGACCATCTCATGAGTATACACGGGTCGCCCGATGACTTGAGCAACTGCTTTGTTGAATATAGGAAACTCCATGCATAACCGTGCGCTGTTGAATTGGAACAGCACGATATCCTCTGGCGGCCAATCCTCACAAAACTTAGATTCGTATAGTTCAACTGCCATTTCTTTGCCAATGTCTATCCAATTGATAGACCATTCCACATTCGTTTGCGCTATCTGCATCCAATCGACCTCTCACATTTCACTATATTCATATACACAGCCTAACTATTTAAGCGTTACGGTATCTGTTATATTCTTTATTCCTCCAAAATTCTTTCCAATTTCTCCCGAACTTTAATATTTATTGGATCACCGTCTAATACAAGCCAAGGATCGTCTGGATCGCAGTTATAATTTTGACAAAACGCTAATCTTTGTTCTTCTGACTCAATATAGGCTTTTACTATCGGGTCATTCCATTTATCTACAAACTCCTTTAGATGCTCTCCTACCATTATGGACCACGAGAAAGTTCCTTCTCCTTGTTCTCTTTCATTTAAAAGTTTGGTTAGTTTGTTGTTCCACTCTATCAATTCTTGGATGTTCATTTTCCTGCCCCTTATCATCATCTTAGATCTTTTAAAATTTTCCCCAATTTCTCCCGAGCCCTATCCATAAATGGTTCTTTTCTTAAACCGCCGACATTAAACCAAGTGCAGACACCTTTTCCATATCCATCATTCCAGTAAATCCTTTCGGCTTCTGACTCAATGTAAGATAAAGCGGTGCGGGCACGGTGTAGCCGTCATAGGCGCAGCCACGCACCCAGAGACACGCGGTTCTATTTTAGATATCATCCGATCACCCTGATAAATCAAGATATTACCCATCGGATATTCTGGTAATGTGATCGTTAGATTATCCGAGAAGTTCTCGTTTATCCAGATAGTTATATCTTGATTCAATTCTGCTAAATAGGATTGGTTAGCAGTAAGATTTGACGTATTAAACTCGTCGTCTGCTCTACATTCATGTATCACATCCCAATCACCAATTGTTGACATTATACCAACGGCGGCAAATGTACATATCAGGATTACCAACAGCCACGGAAACTCTTCTTTCATTGTATTCTCTCTTTCTCCTAACCTTTTGCTGTTATCATCCCTCATCGTCGATCGTTTCTACTACTCTTCTGATATCGCTGCTTTCTCTCGGCTTTCTGTACTATCCGATCAATCTTCTTTTGTTTCCGTTTCTCTTCTTTGGTTATTGTGGCGATGTTCGCCGGGCCGGATAGATCGACTTTCAGAAGAACACCACGATCCGAATAATGATCAATGGTGGCATCGGTGCATTTTCTTCTATTGATGCCAACAGAGGTACTTCCGGGATAGAATTTTGGTATGTAAGCCATTTTGTAATATCTCCTCCACGCATAATACAACTTTATCTTATTTAAAGTTATCTCTTTTCCAGCATATTCGATCTATCTTTTTCTGTTTTCGCTTTTCTTTTTTAATTTCTTTTATAGGATCTTCCCAAATAGGTTCCCACCTTATTGTTTTCTTAAAATATAAACAATTCTCGATCACCATCCCTCCTCATCTTTTACTATTTTAGTTTGTTTTTCTCCACCCGATTCAGTTTTTAACCATTCTTCTTCTTCCTCTTCTTCATAGTTATTGTCATCATCATCATCATCATCTATTCCGTTATACTTAATTTTGAGCCATTTCTTTCCTTTATGGATACCTTTGTTTTCTATACTTATGGAATAGATTTTCTTTAAATCTGGTTCTATTCTCTTTAGACGAGTTAACAGGGCGTTTGCACTACTTGGATATTTTCTATCATTTCCAAACTTACCACCATCAGACATCCATTCATTAAAAAATTTAGAGAATAAATAATCCGTAGCAATTCCCAATCCCCTTGTATTATTGAAATCCTTATCCCCGAAATTCTTCGCGAACCAGATAAAGAAGTCTGTTACAGGTTCTACTTCCAGGGTGTTTGTACTCAATCCGATTTGGTTTATTTTATATGCAGCATCAAATGTTGTTTTCATTCCAAGAGCTTTAGAAATATACTTTCCTACAGAAGCATAAGTAGTTAGCCTGAATCCTGACGTTTCTCCTTTTTTGGGAAGTCCTTCTTTAATGTATCCTTGGACCAAAGAAAGAAGACTACCAAAGATCTCACTTCTACATTTTTCGTATTCTTCCACGAGATCTTCTTCAGACAAATAAGAATCTTCGGGTCTAGAAATCTCAATACTTATTGTCCTTTCGGCTAAATCTCCAGATCCAGAGTCGAATATTTGTGAATTAATTGCCGTAATAATAAGTTTACTTCTAATGTCAATCAAAACTTGATCGTTAGTAGTATATAATTCACGGGTAGGAATAACTCCTCCGGTTACAACATTACATAAAATATCTGAAGTTTCCCTATCTATTTTACTTATATTATCTAATACGGCAACCGCATTGTGAGAAAGAAGACCTATCAAGTAGTTTAAATCGCGAGGCTTATTTACAAGAAGCTCTGAAGAGTTTCCTTCTACCGGGTCTAGAGTCCTTTTAAGTATTCTACCCATAAAAGATTTTCCACTTCCTCTCGTTCCACAAAGCAATAAAATAGGGGTCTGCGCCCAAGGAAGAAGCGCTGTGACCATCCATGTTAAAAGCAAAATCTTTTGTGCATGATCTTTTACATTAATTATTCTAAATATTTTTAAAACATTCTCTCTTCGTTTTTTATTTGGAACAACTTGAACTCCGATGTTTGTTTCTTTAATAAATGTTAAATTTGTATCAGGGAATATCCCCATTGCTTCTGGAGTAATTTTTACAAAAGTATTATTTCCTAAATCATATGTTATTTCCTTTTGATTTCCACCTATTCTTCGATAAATTTTTGTTTTTTCTCCTACAGACATACATTTTCCACAAAAATAATCTACAACATAATTTAAAACACTAGCAGGAGGAAGTTTATCTAGTGCATTTTCCGCCAATCTTGTTACCCAATATCTTGTGATCTTAGAATTTATTGGAAGTAAATTTATACCTATATCTGAAATATCAGATAACTTAAAAAAAGAATTGTTGTTGTGATCTTTTATTAATGTAACGTTTTCTTCCACTAGAGAAATTACGTCATCAGTCATCGTCCGTTTTTGTTTTTTTATTCCTTTGTATTGCTCAAAAATTTCTGCATCTGTTAAATTTGTATAGGTTTTTATGAGGGAAAACAATCCCCCCGATTTTTTACAGGAGTGACAAAAATAACCATCGGCATAAATACTCATAGAGGCAACTTTATCGTCATGGTTGGGGCATAGAACCTGAAGATATCTTCCGCCATCATATGCAATTGAAAGATTATGTTCCCTTGCCCATTGAATTGCCGTAGGAACGCCTTTCCCTTGCTTCACATCTGGGACAACTTTAGGCATGATTTGAGATAGATGTTTTTCAATATCATCAATTTCATCTGGCTCATCATTATTTATCCAATGGCGAATGAATTCATTTCGGGTTCCTGCTTTTTCTTCCTCTTCTTCTTCTTCAATTTCTTTGGGAGATAAATCACGCGAAGGAAGAATAGCATATCCATTTACTCCTTTTAGATCAAGGGCAATTCCATTTAATCTTGTTATTGATTTAGGAATTACCATGCTTCTTATTAAAAAAGAGATTCCGCCACTTGGCGTCCTCATGACGCAATGAGGAAATTGTTTGCTCAGATACAAGTCATAAAGATTAGGGTCATCTACATCAACCAACACAAGATTATCATATCCTGTTAAAACTGCCCAATCTGCGTTGTCCCAATTTGCAAGCCAACGAAGAATTTGATTTTCTGAAGGTTTATTATTTTCAGACGATTTAAACTCACTCCATTGAACAAATGGAGCTTTTTCGTCGTTTTCTCCTGTTTTTTCATTTATGTGCCCTTTAGGTCTGACAGGGATTAATCCCCATCCTTTGTCGATATACTGCTGAATTAGGGAAGTCATTGGAAACACATCTCGTCCTGTATGCTTCAGAGACTGAAGCGAGGGTAGCCTTCTAGTTTAGACTTAATCCTATTTAAACTTGGTGATACAGGGAAAACCTTAAATAGAATAGGTTTAATATTACTGATAATGTCTCGAAAAACCTATAAGAAAAAGATAACACCCAAAGATTCGAATTTCTTGGGTGAGAAAGTTATTAGTTTGGAGACTGAACTTAAAGCAGTAGATATTATTACCGACTCAGATGGGGTTATAGATCAGGATAATGTTTTAAAATGTGCAGGACCTTCCGCGTCTCTTATCCAAGATATCATAGAGGGAACAATAGAAACTGGATTTCCGCCATATCCTGACTCTTTATTTGTGGATGAACACTTTAGGTTTTTCGAACCAAAAAGAAAAGACAGAATTTTTGGAAATTGCATTTTGTTGTTTCCCAAAGGATGTTACGTCGGAATTTATATGCCATCCGATGAGTATCAATTCTGTTCTAAGAAATCTCTGCTTGAGTTTTTGAATGAAATTGATGTCGCAAAAGATCCTTATGAAGTTCGCGATCTGGTTAAAGAGAGATTTAACGGATGTCCGTTCGGTATCGTTGGTGGTTACAAAGAAAACGAACCCGGAACAACTTATAATGTATTCTGGGTAGATGAAAGAACTCGGATTTATTACGATTGTTATAACAAAAAGATTATTGAAAATTTTACTCCGTTAATTGTGGTGATTTAAAATGGATGAGCATAGTCAGTAAATAGGATTTGTGGTGGTTTAGAATGGACGAAAATAGTCGGTAAATAGGGTTTGTGTGATTTAAAATGGCAAATTGGTTGGAAACTGGACTTTGTACATATGATGGACCAGAAGCGGATCTCCCTCTTGGAGGCTACTCAAAGATTCCTGGATGGTATCCCGAGAAAGTAGCTCTGCGATGGACCGTAATGGACGCAGAGAACGAAGAGACTGGAACGGCTGAGAAGAAGACTAAAGAGCTTACATCGGATGATATTATTCTCGGCGTAACTCTTAACACAAAAACTCTAGCAGCGATCGAGAAAACATACGGGAGCAATTTCTATCTCGTTAAAGCTGCCAACGCGGGACCTTGGCTAACTCCCGAACAGTGGTTTTCTGCTCACGAAGGAACAAATGGTCTTGGACTTGTAGCGATTAGAAACATGAGAAGAAAATTGTCTGGTGACGGAATTAAGTTTTAGGCAAATTATTTTTTATGAGTACTGAAACAAATTTCACCGTGATCAATGAGACGATGGTCTGGTTCTGATGGACGACTCTTGCGTGATGGAAGGTGGCAAGAAATACCGGGTGCTATGGAAGATTGGCACCGATGGATTGATTGCCCCGGTTTTTGAGGAAGTGGAAAAGGATGAGTAATCGCACGACAGAACCCACCAATAATTAGTATATAAATTAAACACCATGCGCAAACCTTAAATAACATTAAGTCTTTCTACATTATAGAGGTATTAACCTTGAGAAAGATTTTGACTGCTATGGTTATAATTGCTCTAGCCCTCGTAGGAATGGCTGGAGCTGTGGATTACTTTGTAAAGACCGATAATGTAAGAATAGCTCCCTTTAATTTGAGTAGAACCGATTCTGGCGTTTTTGAAAGACCGTTCTTTACTACAGAGTATAGAGGAGTTGAAGATATGGGGACATATTTGACTCCTTCCCAGATAGAATTTGTTTCTGATAAAGGTGATGGAATTCCTATGGGTAATGTAAGTCCAAAGAGAGCTTATATTGGGAGTGTGAATAAGCTAAATTGAGTAGGTGTTACTCAATTTTTCAATATTTGAGTAACACCTACTCAAATATTTTTTCATCAATTAAATACAAACTCTTTTTTCTATCCAATTTTGGATAAGTTATTATATCCTTCTTTTTTAGTGATTTTTCTCCAGATCTATATAAGTTGTAAACAAAATCCATATCAATAAAATAACATTCTTTAGGTTTTCCCGGACCCATTCGACATTCTACAGCGAGATATCCTTTTCTTCCTGTTTGTTCCACAAAAAAATGTTCTCTATCTAGTTGATGGATTCCATCTGCTTCAGAGAATCTTGATTTAAAATTTAACGATTTATATTTAGTAAAATCTATAGATTTACACTCGCACGCAAAATAATATTTTTTAGAAGAAGAGTCCGACAAGAAATCACAATATTGACCCCGCGAGTATTTATTCTGAAACAAGCGATGGGCAAGGGCTTTTATGTTATTATTCTTGTAAAAAAGATTGAAAGATTTTACCAAAGAATTTTCCATTTCTGTCATTGGAAAATAGATAGAAGTTATACTATAAAAAATATTCTATTAGTAGGTTCTGTTTTCTACAAAAACATGCCAAACAAAACGATCTATTTGCACGGTACCTAAATATTTGTATGCATCCAAATTGTCAAGGTCCCATCCGGTGCCATAAATAAGAAAGTGTTTAGCGGCAGTTAACATACTTGGATCGACCTTTGCCCAAATTACAATCTCGCGATTTTGTACTCCAACAGATAGTATTTGGGAATCTATTGGCATTGAAACGAATTGAGATTCAGAAAGTGACAAAACATATTTAAATATTTTCATGTGATCCTCGGTTGTTCTGGAAGCCTATTCTTAAAATCTGGGCAATCTTTCTTGTGATGCGAAAATGTACAATGAACTCCCGTTAATGTACAGGATACTGGTGCGTATGAAATATGGTACTCATTTTCACAAACTTCGTTCATCTCTGGACTTTCCTATAGTTCTCATAGAAATCCAACCAAACATCAACAAAATCCTTCTTAGGGATATTATAATATTTGCAGGCGACTTCTATTGCTTCTTGCAGTTTAGATGTTTTGATCATTGAGTCTTGAGTGGCGTGACTCTTGATGAATGAATTTACAATTTGATTATATTCCTTTCGACTCCTTTTCATCCTAATACTTCCTTTTTGGGTCAATGTATGCTACCCTATCCCGATGATAACAATCTGGTACCCGTTTTGCTTTCATGGTCCAAGGAGGGATCAAGTCATAAGGAACCGCTTTCCGCCAGACTATTTTCGCATCTTTGAAACTCCAGCATTCTGGAATTCCATGTGGATTTCTGCTATTGTAGAAGTTGTTTCGACAGCCCTCACAATAAGATTTATTCATATTAGATTTTCCTATTTTCTTTCGGCATTAAACCACACCCAGATCGATATTTTAAATATGACGTTTGACCGTGAGAATCTGATATAGTATCTTTCTCTTCGCACCAAAGTTGACATTGAGATCCTATACAATCTTCTCCGCTTGCGCCTGATCGTGCAATAGTCAAAAATGGACACAATTTCATTTCTTTTCCTCGTCACTTTCAGGACACTTCGGACAAACAAAGTATTCGTTGAAACAAAATGGATACATTCCTGCGTGATAAGGGAGATCCTGAAGAGCTTTTACAAATGGATAAGGAACCATTTCTCCCTCCTTAAAGTTTCTTGTACAGGAGATGTGACAATCTCCCGGAACTAATTCTTTAAATTTACAAGTCATTTTATACCACACCCATCCATTTACTTCATTTCCGGTCCAATATCCGTGATATTTCTTTCCCTCGATACGAACCCAAACGGATTTCACTCCATCTAAAGACAATGCACTAATATTTCCTAGTTTAAATTTGGTATTAACTGCGTTTATCAGTATTATTTCTACTGGGCCAAGTTTTAGGAACATTTATTTTGCCTCCAACACCTATAGGTCTTTACTACTATTTATACTTTTCTAATGCCAGTCACCGACAACTATTTATTTGATTCAATCTAAAACGCTCGTATGGAAGGATCTCTTTTTAATGACGCTACCGCTCCATGCTTTGACGTGGAACCCTATCGAGCTACTTGTGAACAATTTGCTATCGACGTAAATCCAAGTACGTGTTATGGTGAACGAGATGGTCAGAATAACGCGAATAAACGAATAAAAGATCAAATTGTGGGCAAACTTGGGGAATTCGGAGCCTGTCTATATTTAAGATCTAAAGGGTGGTCCGTGGAATATCCAGATACAAACATTTATTCATCTCACGAAAAGAATTGGAGTCATGATCTTTTGGGTAAAATAGCTGTAAAATCTCAAGATACCGATTCAGAAAATAAATATGGAAGATCTTGGGTCTTTCAAAGGTCTGATACGATTCATAAGAATAAAGAAACGATTGTAATATTTACATCTGTAAATTTAACAGAAAATAAAGTTTTTATTCGCGCGACAAGGAGAGTGAAAGATTTGATTTTTGAGGAAATGAAGTTACCCCAACTAAGAAAT
>Ga0172377_10005508_pt1 | contig 13013 bp, 10 predicted proteins | sample Pumphouse3metaG_FD_119749 | JGI IMG/M metagenome (GOLD analysis project Ga0172377, IMG submission 119749) | Leachate microbial communities from a municipal landfill in Southern Ontario, Canada - Pumphouse #3 metaG | ecosystem: Engineered > Solid waste > Landfill > Unclassified | place: Canada... | reverse complement strand
GCAAGCGAATGAAAGAGATTGAACTTGAGCAGGCGATGGAGGATTTTTCTCTTTTGTGTGACCAATGCAAGGCGTATATTTCTCATTCCCCTCTGAAGAAAAGCGAGTTGGACTACGCAAGGACCGCAAGTAAGTCATCTCGTACCGCAGAGGGGGTCCCTGAAGTGAGTACAGAGGGAAGACTACCCAAGGATTGTTCCTTTGAGGAATTGCAATGTATGGTAAAAGGATGCACCAAGTGCAAGTTGCAAGCAACCCGGCATAATACGGTATTCGGGGAAGGGGTCATGCATCCTTTGGTCATGGTCATAGGCGAGGGACCTGGTGCTGACGAAGATGCCACAGGACGCCCTTTTGTGGGCCGTGGGGGACAGTATCTGGACAAGTGGTTGGCCTCCATCGGGCTATCGAGGGAACATAACGTCTACATCGCCAATATTATCAAATGCAGACCTCCGGAAAACAGGACTCCTGAGGTTGATGAGATTCTTTCCTGCATTGAATATGTGAAGCGGCAGATAGAACTGATCCAGCCCAGGATGATCTTGCTCAGTGGCGCTACCGCCTCTCATGCCCTTTTGGAGAATCCCAACGGGGTTGGACGGTTGAGGGGGCAGTTCTATCAAGTCAAAGGGATTCCCGCCTTGGTGACCTACCATCCTGCCGGAGTACTTCGTAATCCCAATTTACGACGTCCGGTATGGGAGGATATGAAACATATCGCTTCTTTCCTCAACCTTTCCATTCCGGGACGGTCATGATGGCGGAGTTTGCAACGATATTGTTGAATCTTCCACTGAAGGATGGGTTTACCTACAGTATTCCCAAGGATATGGACTTATCGGTGGGTATGCGGGTGAGGGTCCCTTTCGCGGGAAGGGAGCTTACCGGATATACCGTTGCGCTTAGCGATTCCGTCTCGCCTTCGTACAAGGTCCTTCCCATCAAGAGGGTGATTGACAGCGCTCCTGTGTTTGGGACAAATGAAGTTGACCTGGCCCTGTGGATGGCTCGCTTCTATCTCTGCAGCCAAGGCGAGGCCTTGAGCATGATGATTCCTGGTGGCAAGAAGGATAGGGGGACTCCAGCCCTGGAGGTTGAGGAGGATCCTCTAACGGACAGGGTGTTGTCTCTCACTGAGAGTCAGAAGATGGCGATAGATACCATCAATGCGGCAAAAAGGAAGATGTATTACCTGTACGGAGTCACGGGAAGTGGGAAAAGCGAGGTGTTCCTCCGATGCGCTGAGCATGTAATCGCTTCAGGAAAGCAAGTCATCTACTTGGTTCCCGAGATAACCCTGACCCATCAGCTTGCCCGTCTGGTGAGCACCCGTTTCAACGGGAAGGTCGCTATTCTCCATAGTGGACTTACTGAAAGCCAAAGAATGACCCAATGGAGGAAGATCAAAAGCGGGGAGGTCTCCTTGGCCATCGGGGCACGGAGTGCGGTATTCGCTCCTTTTGAGCGATTGGGGATGATTATCATTGATGAGGAGCATGAGAATAGCTACAAGAGTGACAACACTCCGCGCTATCATGCCCGCCAGGTCGCTCAGAGACGATGTGCCTCTTGTGGTGCCACATTGGTGATGGGTTCAGCTACTCCTTCGCTGGAAGCCTGGAAATTGGCCACTGAGGATAAGATTCAGCTGTTGGAGCTTCCCAGTCGAGTAGCCGGAGGTGTCTTGCCCAAAGTCACCGTGGTGGACATGCGTACTGAAAAAGAAGTGATCAGCACTCTTTTGGAAGAGGAAATGCGCGAAACCTTGTCGCAGAAGAAGCAAGTAGTGCTTTTTTTGAATCGACGGGGGTATTCCTATTACTTCCATTGTAAAAGCTGTGGGTATGGGATGACCTGTCCCCATTGTTCTGTTTCCCTGACCTATCATAAGAGTACCAATGAGATGGTCTGCCATTATTGCGGATACCATACCAGACCTGTGGATATCTGTCCCGAATGTCATTCACTGGATATTGGCTACAGCGGCTTTGGGACCGAGATGGTGGAGGCCCAGGTTCACAATTTATTTCCAAATGCCACAATCGCTCGTCTTGATGCTGACAGCACCAAAGATAAGAAAAAAATGGGAAAAGTCCTTGAGAGTTTCAAAAAGGGGGAGATTGATATTCTTCTTGGGACCCAGATGGTCGCCAAGGGTTTGAATTTTCCTTTGGTCCAGTTGGTGGGTATTGTTCTGGCTGATAGTAGTATGAACCTTCCTGATTTCCGTTCCCAGGAGAGAACCTTCGATTTGCTTACCCAGGTCAGTGGGCGGGCTGGCAGGTATAATGACCAGGGACGTGTGGTCATACAGACCTATCATCCTGAGAACCAGGCTGTCGTATCCGCCCAGAGGGGGGAACTGAAAAGTTTCTTTTCCTCGGAGTTGGAAAATCGTAAGATGACAGGGTTCCCACCCTACAGCCGCCTTATCAATTTGGTGATTCGAGGCAAGGATGAGGCCATGGTGGTCCGCGCCTCTGATGAATTGGAGCAACTTATCCTCTCTTTGGTTCCTCAGATCAAAAGCAATGAGATTCCTGAGGTGATGTGCAATACTGAATGCCCGATGGAGAAGAAACGATGCTACTTCAGGCATCATATCCTGCTTCGTTGTCCTGACGCCTCCGCTGTCCAGAATCTGGTAGCTCGTTCTTTGTCCTTGTATAAGGCGAACCGGGGTATTTACATAGAGATAGATATTGATCCCTTGCAGATGCTTTAGCAACCTCTCTTTGTTGACCATTGTTTTTGCTCTTGGTATCATAAGCGTATGTTAGATATTTATAAATTAGGAGAGGATGTGCTCTCTGAAAAATGTGAACCAGTCACAAAATTTGATGATGCCCTTAAGGTTTTGACCGATGCCATGTTCGAGACGTTGTCCGAGGCTGATGGCGTGGGGCTGGCAGGCCCCCAGGTCGGGGTATCCCAACGTGTTTTCGTTATTCAGATCCATGACCAGGTCAAGCAGGCATTTATCAACCCTCAGATAATCCAGACCTCACTGGAGACTGTCGCCATGGAGGAGGGGTGTCTTTCCATTCCCGGCGTCTGGCATGATATTGTTCGTCCTTCAAACGTGACGGTGCAGGCTCAGGATGTGACGGGAAAGCCTTTTACCGTTACCGCCGACGGGCTTTTTGCTCGTGCGATACAGCATGAGAACGATCATCTGGACGGGGTGCTTTTTATCGACCATTTGGATGCGGAGCAAAAAGAGAAGATGATCCTTGCCTATAAGAAGAAGAACCATCTGGGTAAGAAGAGGTCTAAGTAGTGCGTATATTGTTCGCAGGTACTCCTATGATTGCAGTCCCTACCCTGTGTGCTTTGAACAGGCATTTTGAGATAGGTGCTGTGCTTACCAATCCTGACAGGCCGCAAAAACGTAAGGCCTCCTTGGTTTTTTCCCCTGTGAAGGAGCAGGCTCTCACTTTGGGTTTGCCTGTCTTGCAGTTCGAGCATCTTGGGAGTAAAGAGAGGGGGATGATCCAGGAATATCATTGTGATACCTTGGTGTGTTTTGCCTATGGTAAGTTTTTCGGTCCTAAATTTCTTTCCTTGTTTCCTTATGCCCAGTTGAATATTCATCCATCCCTGCTTCCTGAGTTGAGGGGGCCTTCTCCTATCCAGGGAGCCATCCTCAAGGAACTTGACCAGACAGGGATTTCCTTGCAGGCCATTGCCAGTGAGATGGATAGCGGAGCCATTGCCGCAGTCACCCGTTTCCCCTTGGATGGGACGGAGACGGTGGATTCGCTTACTGAGAAGGTCTCCCAATTGGCGGCCTCCTTGGCCGTCGATACCTTGTCCAGACCTTTGGTGTTCACCCCTCAGAGGGGAGAGCCTTCCTATACCAGGATGGTCAATCGTGAGGATGGGATCATCAATTGGGGACAAAGTGCGCATTCAATCAACGCTCAGGTGAGGGGCATGTATCCCTGGCCTAAGGCTTCGACAGTATATAAAGGGGAGGTTTTATTCATCTGTGCGGTGGATAAGGATTGTTCGCAACCCGTTCCTCCTGGTTTTTCTTGTGGTTCCGTGGTTGCCAGGGACAAGAAGAAGGGTGTTGCAATAGCAACCTCAGAAGGTCTTTTGTGGGTGACCAGATTACAAAGACAGATGAAAAACGAGATGGATGCCTTGGCATTTGTCAATGGAGACAATGCGTTTTTAACAGCCAAACTGGGGTGAAAAATGAAAAGACTGGCGGCTATTGTCCTTGTGTGCGCACTGGCTTTGGATGTGTTTGCCAACGATGGCAAAGTCGCTGTGGTTCTTGGAGGCGGAGGAGCCCGGGGGTTTGCTGAGATAGCCTTGTTTGAGAAGATGGAAGAGCTGGGGATTCCTGTGGATCTGGTGCTTGGAACCAGCATGGGGGCCTTGCTTGGAAGTTTGTATTGCGTCGGATACTCCCCTAAGCAGATTATTTCATTGATTGAGTCACAGGATCTTTTGAATATTTTGGTTCAGCCCGTGACTCTTCCCGTTTTTGTGTTGCCGGAGCCTTTTGTGGGGCTTGCCAACAATGTAGGGACCATTGGATTCTCCTCAAAGGGAATAGGGACTGCCCCTGGCCTGTTGGGAGACCAAAAGCTTCTTGCCCTGCTCAATGGGTTTTATTCCAAGGCGAGAGGCATTGTTGATTTCGACAAGTTCCCCGTTCCTTTCAGAGCGGTCGCCACGGATGCGATTAGCGGAGACCGGATAGTCTATGAGAGAGGGTCCTTGATCACTGCGGTCCGTTCCAGTATTTCCCTACCCTTGGTTTACCCTCCTTATCCTCAGGAGAACGGTTCCTTGGCGATGGACGGGGGCCTGGTGGACAACCTTCCAATCAAGCTAGCCAGGGATCTTGGTGCCGATTACGTTGTGGCGATGGATGTGAATGCGTTGCAACGGCTCAAGGTTGAGGACCTGGACGACTTGACTTCGGCAATGGTCCAATCCTTGGTGCTGGTCACCCAGACCAATTCCGTAAGTCAGTATCCTTTGGCTGACATCTTGCTTTTTCCTGAAGTGGGAGATGTCGAGACCCTGGACTTTGCAAGTTATAAGCAGATTATCCAGAAAGGGAGGGAATCCTGCGAGGCCAATGATGATAAGTTCAGGGCCTTGGCGCAGAAGGTCCAGGATGAGGGACGTTCCCTGATAGTAAGGGATCCAAACAGGGCTAGCGCCTATGAGACCATGGCGAGCCGTAAAATAAGTAAAGTGATAATCAATGAGAAATCCTTGGTGAAAAAGGACTTCGTTCTTTCTCCCAGCAATTTCAAGGCATTCCTGGGATGTACGCTGGAAGATGAGGCTGTCCGTCATCGTCTGAATCTTTATCTTGATCGCCTGAGGATATCCTACCAGCTTGCTACGGTGAGCTATGAAGTGGTCAATGATGACAATGAGGACAGCTGCACCTTGATAATCAATTGTAACAGTTATGCAAAGGCCCAATATAAAATGTATTTCGCAGGTAATTCTTCCTTTGGAATATCGAACAACACCCCTGCAAGTATGGGATGGTTCCTTCCTGACATATCGGAGACCTTTGACCTGGCCAGTTTGAACAAGAAAGGACTTGACTTGATGCTGCATTTTGCCCAGGGTAACAGGAATAGATTCGGGATAAGTGCTTTTCTCCCTTGCCTCTCCCATGGTTCCCAGTCGTTTGGGGTGGCGAGTGCCTTCAATGTGTATCTTGGGAGCCTGAGTGTTCTTTCCAACTTTTCCTATGGGAATCGTAACGCTTCCCTGGATTGGAGAGTGGATGTCTCATTCGGTTGCAACTATTTCTTCGGGGATAGCATCGGTATAAGGATATTGGGGGGGATAAGCTATGACAGGATTCATGCTTCAAACAATGCCTATATGATGCCAAGTGTGACTCTCGATGCCATTTGGGATACGTTGCGTCAGGAATCCTTTAGCAGCTTTGGTCTTCGCATGGAAGGTATGGCGACCATAGGGTGGGTAGACTCCCAGACTGTGTTTAGTGCTCGTTACCGTGTAAAACAGGGGTTTGTCCTTCAGAATGAGAAACAGGTGCTGAAATACAGATTGAGCTTTTCCTATATGCGTATGCCCGATGAACTGACCGCGTCGTATGTGGACATCGGTGGGATTGAGGGGCTTCCTGGCTATAGTTTGTCAACGTTCAGGCAGGATACCCTGATGGTGGACCTGACCTGGCAATACCGTATCAGTTCCATTGTGGGAAGCCCCTTCTATCTCTATGCCCGGTTTGCTACGGGAGTGATTAACAATCAGGATCCTTTTGCTGGGAATTTTGCAACAGGGCCCTTGTTCAGTGAAAAACCGATAGTTGATGCAGGATTGTTGTTTGGATTAGGGGTCCTGTCATCTTTCGGAAATTACGGAGCTGGGTTAGGCTTGTCCGTAAGAGGAAAAATCTGTTTTGTAGTAGGAACATTCCAATGAAAAAAATAGAGTCAGTCCTGATTGTCATCTTGGTATGCTTAGGTCTCAGTGCCCGGCCCAGGGTCGCCTTGGTCCTTTCCGGTGGCGGGGCCAAGGGTATTGCGGAGATAGCGGTTCTTGAAACCATGGAAAGATATGGTATTCCCATAGATATGGTGCTGGGTACGAGTATGGGTTCGCTGGTTGGCGGCTTGTATTGCGCAGGATATAGTCCCAAGGAAGTCAGGGAGACGTTTTTGAACACCGATATGATGGATGTTCTCAACTTCAAGGCATCAAGCATTCCCAAGAACTTGAGCGATCCTTTCACTTACGATATGGACAATATCTTTTCCTTGGGATTTGGCAAGGATGGCATAGGATCCGCTCCTGGCTTGATTGGGGACCAGGGAATACTCAACATGATGGGGAAGTTGCTTTCCAATGTGGAGGGCCTGAGTGATTTTGATCATCTGCCCACTCCCTTCCGCTGCATTGGCACCGATGCGGTCAGTGGTCAGCAGATCCTCTACAGCAAAGGTTCCCTTATCACTGCCATCCGTTCCAGTATTTCCATTCCGGTGGTGTTTTCCCCTTATCCTCAAGGGGACGGTACCTATGCCATGGACGGGGGGCTGGTGAATAATTTCCCCTTGAAGCTTGCCCGTGACCTCGGTGCCGATTTTGTCATTGGTGTGGATGTGGGAGCCGTAAGCCATTTGGGGCCGCAGGATATCAAGAGCGTTTCCTCTGCGATTCTCCAGACACTGGTGTTGGTCGTTCAAAGCAACAGCACTATACAGTATCCGTATGCCGATGTTGTGTTGTTTCCCGATGTGTCCGAGTATGGCACCATGGATTTCTTCAAAGCTAAAGACATTTATGAGGTAGGGAAAACCATTTGTGAACAACAGTCCGTCCAGTTCGAGACTCTTAGGGATGCTTACCTCAAGGCCGGAGGGACCCTGATCACCTATGATCCTGAGAGAACCGGTGCGTACAAGGCTTTCTCGGATAGAATCATCAGTGATGTGGAGATTCAGAATCTCTCCCCCTTCGAAGGTGAGGAAATACCCAAGAAGGAGTTGTTCTCCACCTTTGTAGGGAAGAGACTAGACCAGGCACAAAAGGAAAGGCTAGTCCAGATACTCGACAGACTTAGGGTTTTCTATAATCTTTCCTCTGTTTCCTTTGACTTGGACAGGGGACCTGAAGTCGGTCAGGCCGTTCTTCGTATTCGTCTGCAAGGATATGAGCAGACACAAAATATTTTCTATCTTGGTGGATATACCACCATAGGATATTCAAATAATACACCCGGGGGAGGTAATTTCTGGCTCACTCCTTCTCTTTCTCTTGTGGTCGATTACAAGCAACTGTATTCCAAGAAGCTCAGGCTGAGGACCCAGCTCTATGCTGGTGCCACTAATTTTATCTCGGCTACAGCACAATACGATTTGCTTAGGTTCTATCGCTCCACCTTGCGTCTTGATTCCTTGTTGAGGTTCCAATGGGGAAGTCTGGAACCGATGAGCAATCCCGTGAACTGGACACGAGGGGCATCCATGGATCTGGGGCTCAGGATGGAATTGGGATTCAAGCTGGATATCCTTGATACCCTTATGGTGAAGTTCGGGGTCAGGATGGACAGGGATCGTATTCATGCCACTGGACGAATAATTGAGGTTGGGAACGGGTACCTGGGTGTCATCTGGGACAATCTCCGTGATGAGTCTTTCTCCTATAGGGGAGGAAGTCTGGAAGCTTTGGGGACTTTGGGTGCATGTAAAGGCAAGATGCAGTATAGTGTGCGTCTTGCTTGGCGGCAGCGATTTGAATTGGTCCATGAAGCGTCCACCTTGGGGTTGAATGTCAGTTTCAGCATGATGCGCGAGCCTTACCAGCTTTCCAGCGGGTATGTGGACTATGGTGGTTTCTGGGGGATGCCAGGCTATAGTTATGCAACCTTCCGTCGGGATATCGTTATGGGAGGAGTCTATTACCAACAAAAAATTGCCAGTATTGTAGGGATGCCTTTATTGGTCATCCTGCAGGCCAAGATTGGCACCAGTGATGGATATGACCCTTATGAGAATCGTGGTATTGTTCCGGATGATGCTTTCTTCAGCGGTTGTATTGGGCTTGATGCTGGTTTTCTAGCCGCTCTTGGGCTGGATACGCCTATCGGTGATTTCGCCTTGGGTTTCGGCTATTCCCGCATGAACAAGTTCTCCGTGGTGTTGGGGTTGATCTGATGGGTGAGAGATATCGTAGCTATGGGGCATTCCTGAAAGAGACGTATGGGCAGAAAGTCTACCGTGTCGGGGTCGATGGTCTTTTTGGCTGTCCGAATCGCCGTAGCGATGGCAGTGGTGGCTGTACCTATTGCGACGGGACGGGAAGCAAGGCCGCTTACCAGCGGCAAGAGGAAAGCTCCTTCAATCATCTCAGCATATTCAATGATCAGGTGAGTCAGGATGTCCTATGGCACAATTCAAGCATTGAGGAACGTTGCTCCTCAATCGCCAGGCAAATTGAAAAAGGTTCGGAATTTGTTCACAGGCGTTACCATGCAAACTTGCTAAGTCTGTATTTCCAAGCTTGGACCAATACATTCGGTACCGTGGAGACACTGCGGAAACTCTACGACAGCGCTCTTTCCTGTGGGTCCTTCACCGAGCTGATTGTTTCCACCAGACCTGATTGCATTGACCATGAGAAAGCAGAATTACTTGCATCCTACCAAGGAAAGGTGCAAAAAGTATGGGTGGAACTGGGCTTGCAAAGTGCTGATGACAGGACATTGGCGTCCATCAACAGGGGGCATGACAGCCATTGTTATCTGCAAGCTGCAAAATTGCTTCACGAAGAGGGAGTCCTCGTCTGCACCCACGTCATCCTAGGGCTTCCAGGGGAGTCCTATGAGCAGTTCTCCCATACTGCCGCTCTACTGAATGAAGCCGGGAGCGAGGCTGTGAAGATTCATAATCTGGATATTTGTGGAGGAACGGCTTTGCTTGATGATTTCCTCCAAGGAGAGATGGGGGTTCCTTCAATGAAACGACATATTGAGGCCTGTATTTTTTTCTTAAGAAGACTGAGAGAGGATATGGTGATCCAACGTTTTCTTTGTGAGACGCCTCTTCACCGTTTGGCGGCTCCTCGGGATTTTGGGGATAAAAACAATTTTCTTCTTAGCTTGGAGGGGGAGATGCAAAGACGTAATGTTTTCCAGGGGGATCTTTATGGTCAGGACTAGAACGGAAAAGATGCTCCGTGATTTTTCTTCCATTCTCTCCTTGTTCTTTACAATGCTTATTGTTTTCCTGAGTCTTGAGAATGGAAGCGAAGTCCCTCAGGTAAAATGGATTCCCTTTGCCGACAAAGGCCTGCATGCCTGTGCCTATGCGGTCCTGTCCTTCTTGGTGACCATCTGGTTCTTTAAGAGGGGAAAGCTTGTCCGTACTTTCTTGCTGGTGGTGCTTTACTGTTTTGTTTTAGGTGTCATCATGGAGCTTTTACAACCCTCATTCGGAAGGTACAGGGAATTCCTGGACTTGGTAAGTGACGTCGTGGGGTGTCTTATTGGCTTTTTCTTATCGACCTTTATCCTTTGTCTCTACGAAAGAAGGACTAACAAGTAGGCTGTTCGTGTTTTTTACTGGACGTTTGGTTTTTTCTGAGGTACAGTTCTTTTTGTGATTCCCAATAACCAGGCTCTTCTTTGGGGTGAAGATAAAACTGGAATTGGGGAAAGGATAAGACTGTGAAGAGACCTTTATTAGCTTGTATCTTTTGCCCCATTGTCGTTTTAGTCCTGCTTTCCGCCTGCCAAAAACAAGAGAGTGCCAAAAAAGTCGTGGCAAGTGAAGTTTCCGAGAAAAGCGTTGCCAATGAGGTGCCCGCTTCCCAGGTTGCCACTCCTTCGGATGATTCGATAACTAATCTGCCAAAACCGACCACCTTGGAGGACCAGTTTAGTTACACGTATGGATACATGTTGTTTTTGACACTCAAGAGTCAGGGGTTTGAATCCCTTGGTGGTTCGTATTTCGCCCGTGGCGCCTTGGATGCCTTCAAGGGGAACACCTTCTATACTCAGGATGAAATGGCCGGTATTCTTCGTCAGGTGCAGGCTAATATGCTCGAGCAGGCAAAATCCGAGCTTAAGACTCTTGCGGAAAACAATCTTAAGGAAGCGAATGATTTTCTGGATCAAAACAAGGCCAGCAGCGAGGTAGTCTCCCTACCTGATGGATTGCAGTATCAGATCCTCAGCAAAGGGGACGTGAGCAAGCCTCTTATCGGAGAACATGATACAGTGACCTTGGACTACAAGGTGACCACATTGGATGGGACTTTGATTGACAGTACGTATCGCCGCGGGCAGAGCGAGACGATTGAGGTGTCAACCATGAACTTGCCTGGCATCAGGGAGGCGATGATGCAAATGTATCCCAACAGCAAGTATCGGTTCTGGGTACCTTCTCAATTGGCCTATGGGGAAGACGGTTCTCAATCCGTGGAGCCTAACAAGTTGTTGGTCATTGATGCCGAGGTAAAGCAGGTAGAATATGCAAAAGCTCAGTAAGCTCTGAGATTTGCAGTGTTGCCTTGCAGTTCGGATCCTCCTCGTTTGATAAGGGATTGTACCAGACGGTGTCCAATCCTGCGTCGATGCCTCCTCTGATATCACTGGTGAGGCTGTCACCGATTATGAGGGCTTCCTCTTCATGTCCTCTTAGGTTTGTTTCTTGCAACATCTTGGTAAAGAAAAGGGTATTCGGCTTTTGGCAATGCATTTCCTCACTGATGAAGAAATGCTCGAAGAAACGGGCCAAGCCACTTGTCTGAAGACGTCCATGTTGAACGGAACTGAACCCATTTGAGGCGATATTAAGGTGATAACCTCGCTCCTTCAGGGTTTGGAGGGTTTCCTTTGCTTGTGGGTAGGGGATACCAAGACAGGAAAGTCGCTTGACAAAATAAGGGCTTGCCTGCAAGGCGTCCGCCTTGCAGTTGGTGAGTTGGAAAAACCTTATGAAGCGCTCGATGTTGAGGTTTTCCATGGTAAGGGATCCTTTCTCGAACTCTTTCCAGCATTGCAGGTTGATTTGATGATAGAGAGGAAGCAGGGAATCATCAAAACCAAAAGCCTGTGCGGTCAAGCCAAATGCAAGTTGCTCACTTTGGTCAAAGTCGAAAAGGGTGCCATCGCAATCAAAGAATAAATGAGTATACATGGGTGAACAATAAGAGAAAAACGAAAGTCTGTACAGAGCGGAAAGTGCGAAGTATAGTAGGGGTTGTGAGGAGTAAGGGTATGAATGATTCATTCTTGAAAAAACATTCGATTGTTTCGCTTCTGCTCGGAATTGCCTTGGTGATTCTTGGAATTTTTGTATTGATGCAGGATGAGAAACTGCTTTCCATAGCTTTAGGCATCGCCTTGATCATCAGCGGGGTCAGTACCTTGCAGGTTGTGTCCAGTTTTATCTTTGCGAGTAAACGATGGAAGATCGCCACGCTTTGCAAAGGTGTCATTTCCATTGTAGTCGGTCTGCTGGGCATTCTCTATAGCCAGAAAAGTTGGGATGTGATGATGTATATCATGGGCATCCAGATGGTTATCTCCGCGGTGATTGCCCTTTGTGATGCCGCCATACTTAAGAAGAGCTCGAATCTTCCCGTGGGATCCATTGTCAGTGATGGGATTTTTTCCTTGATTGTCGCAGTAGTGTTGTTCGCCTTCCCCTCCTTTGTTGGTAATGTCTTGGTAAAGATCATCGGGATTGTCCTTCTTGCAGCAGGTTTGGGCCTGGGTGTCTGGGCAATGAGGATTCGAAAGATCGACAAGGAGTTCAACATCAAGGCCGAGAGCGAGGTGATTGAGGAAAAGGACACTAGGAAATAAGGAAACTTGCAAGTACTCCATATCGTGCATAGCCCTCTTGTTCTATGGAGAGAGGACCCAAGGTCACCACAGTACAGGACAGGGGGAGTACATGCTTGGCAAAAATGTAGTCCACTCGTTCTTTCACTGAGTCCATGACCACTGTGTTACCCGCATCGGAAGCCTCGCTGAAATGTGTCTGCCGATAAACATCGAAATATCCTTTTTGGAGGATGGAGTCGGTCAAGGGCCAAGTGAAATCAATTTGTCTGTAACTGATAGGACTGAAAGTCCCCCAGTCGCTGGATGCAGGCTCATATAAGGAAGCCCCCAGGATTATGGTATCGGTCTCGTTGCTCTTGGAAAGGAGTGTCTCCATCGTTTGATTTCGAGTCTCTTGGTTCTCCTTGACTTTTTCTTTCCAGTCACCATTTGCCAGGAAGGTCTCTACTACATCGGTTTCAGGCAGCTCCGCCACAAGCGCTTTCAATTTTCTTTCTTTATCCAGTTTGAGTGTCACAAAATTGCCTTCAGCGGGGGATGCGATTTCATAATCACTGATGACTGCCCCCATTTCCGTGAGCACCGCACTTTTATTCATCACTCTCACCAAAGTATAGATGTTTTCCTTGCTTCCTGTGGCAAGGATAATCTGGGTATTCAGGTCGCTGATGCCATACACAAGTTCGTCAATCTG
>Ga0172377_10005507_pt1 | contig 13014 bp, 12 predicted proteins | sample Pumphouse3metaG_FD_119749 | JGI IMG/M metagenome (GOLD analysis project Ga0172377, IMG submission 119749) | Leachate microbial communities from a municipal landfill in Southern Ontario, Canada - Pumphouse #3 metaG | ecosystem: Engineered > Solid waste > Landfill > Unclassified | place: Canada... | reverse complement strand
CTTATGGAATATTAGGCTTTTTGGATGATTTTATAAAAATTAGAACACATAAAAATATGGGCTTGCGTGCTTATCAAAAGATAATTGGACAAGCAGGTATTGCTATACTAGTTGCTGTTTTTGTGTGGAATAATACTTTTCTTGGTGGTAGCATCTTCTTGCCTTGGGGGCTAGTTCAGATAGATATAGGTTGGTGGATTATTCCGTTGATAATTACAGCCTTTTTGGCTATGAGTAACAGTGCTAACCTCACTGATGGTTTAGATGGTCTAGCAGGGGGTGTAAGTTTTGTTGCTCTTATTACTCTTTCAATAATTGCAATGATTACTATGAATTACGAGATGAATTTAGGTGCTAGTATTATCTATCAGCAAGAAATTACTAATCTAGTTCTGTTAGGTTGTTGTCTTGCTGGTGGTGTGCTGGCTTTTCTATGTTTTAATTCGTATCCTGCAAAAATATTTATGGGTGATACTGGCTCACTGGCTTTGGGAGGAGTACTTTGTGCTATTGCTAGTTTTTGCGGACAAGTGTTGGTACTGATTATTGTTTGTATAACTTTTGTAGTTAGTGCAGTAAGCGTTATTTTGCAAGTCTTACATTATAAGGCTACAAAAAAACGGTTGTTGTTAATCGCTCCGCTTCATCACCATTTTGAAAAAAAAGGTGTGAATGAATGTAAAGTTGTTGCCATATATATAGTAGTGACAATAGTTGCAAGTGGGGTGGCAATTACTCTCTGCTTGTTATAGGAGTGAGTATGAATTTTTTAGTTATTGGTTTAGCCCGAAGTGGAGTTTCTGCGTGTAATTTTTTAGTGGATAAAAAAGAAGTTGTTTTTGCATTTGATGATAAACGAAAAATAGGCAAAGAGTTGGTGACTAGTAATATATTAAAAACAACAATAAAAGTTGTAAAAAGACTGGATGGTAAAACTTTAAAGCAGATAGATACTATGGTTATTAGTCCCGGAGTTCCTGTTGAGCGTTTTGAAAATATAGCGAGGAAGTATAAAATAAATTTAATAAGTGAGTTAGAACTCGCTTTTCAAAATTGTTTGTGTCCTGTGTTGGCAATTACTGGTACAAATGGAAAGACTACCACTACTACCTTGCTTGGTGAAATAATGAAACAGAGCAAGAGGGATGTTTACGTTGTCGGCAATGTAGGGACTGCTTTTTCTAGTCAAGTGGCAAATATGAAAAAAGATAGTGTTGCAGTATGCGAGGTTAGTAGTTTTCAGTTAGAAAAAATAGAAACGTTTAAACCAAAGATTGCAGGTTTTTTAAATCTTGCCCCCGACCATTTAGATAGGTACAAAAGATTTGAAAGTTATATAATGGCAAAGAGTAAGATTTTTAAAAATATGAGTAAAAAAGAAGTTGCTGTATTGAACTATGATGACCTTTTAGTACGTAATTTTGCTAATCAAGTAACTTGCGAGTGTTTATTCTTTTCCTTAGAAAAACTACCAAAAAATATTAGTGGAGCATATTTTGAAAAGGATAAAATTATTTTTGTAGATAAAGGCAAAATCACGGGTGGATTATCCTCTGAAAATATTAAGTTAAAAGGTTTGCATAATATAAGTAACATACTTTGTGCAGTGCTTATGGCAAACGAATACGGTGTAGATTTGGGAGATATACAAAAGGCAATAAATAATTTTGTAGGGTTACCACATCGCTTGGAGTTGGTAAAGAGAATTGGGGGAATAGAATTTTATAATGATTCAAAAGGCACTAATATTCATTCCACGCTAACTGCCTTAAAGGCTTTTGATAAACCTATTGTGTTGTTGGCGGGTGGTAGTGATAAAGGTGAAAATTTTGCTCGAATGTTTGAAAATATGCCTAAGAATGTTATGAAAATTATAACATTTGGAGAGTGTGGCAAAAAGATTTTTACACATGGTATGAATGCAGGTTTTTATAATATAATGCGTACAGATAAGTTAGAAGATGCTTTTGATGAGGCTGTTAGTCATGTGTGCGGAGATGAGGTAATTTTACTATCTCCTGCGTGCGCTAGTTTTGATGAATTTAAAAATTATGAAGAAAGAGGAGAATTTTTTAAATACCTAGTCAAAGGTTTATATGAATGAATTATTCTATTGGTTTAATGTTATCAGCGTAAAGAGATATATTGACTTAAAATACTATTTTATAAGTTAAAAATATGTTATCAGTTAAAGGTTATATGAATTATGTTGTCAGTTCAAAGGATTGACTTAAAAAGATTATGTTATCAGTTCAAAGGTTATATGAATGAAGAAAATGAAACTTTTTTATAATGGGAAGCATAGCCTAAATTGGTGGGTAATAGTGCCTACTTTTATTCTTGTTGTGCTGGGAATTGTTATGGTTTACTCTGCTTCTAGTTATTCTGCTGAGAATACTTATGGAAATGCTATGTATTTTGCTCAAAAGCAGATTATAGGGGCTATGATAGGTTTTGCAATATTGGTTTTTTGCTATTTTATGGATTATAAAATATTAAGTTCTTTGAAGTATATTGCACTTGGGATTGGAATAGTTTTTTTGGCTATTGTTTTTATTCCAGGGGTTGGTATTGAAAATTATGGAGCAAAGAGATGGATAGGATTTGGCTTTTTCAGCATTCAGGCAAGTGAAATTGCTAAATTCTGTTTTATAATCTTTTGTGCGGGATATATGGCTCAATATAAAGAGAAAATGAACACCTTTCGTGGAGTGTTACCTGTGCTATGCTCAGGATTTTGTATGTGTGTACTCATAATGTTAGAGCCTAATATGTCTATAACCTTGTGTTTGGGTGCGGTTATGATAGTTATGTTGCTAGTTGGAGGAATAAAAATACGTCACCTCTGTGCGTTGGGAGTACCTTTACTCACTGCTATCCCTGTTTTGATTTTTATGGAACCTTACCGTATAAAGAGGATAATTGCATTTTTAGACCCGTGGGCAAGCCCACAGGGCGAGGGCTTCCAACTTATTCAATCCTTGTATTCCTTGGGCTCAGGTGGTTGGTTCGGCGTTGGACTGTTTAATTCACGAGCCAAATATTCTTTTTTGCCATTTAGCGAAAGCGACTTTATCTTTTCCATAATAGGAGAGGAGTTGGGCTTGATTGGTGCGGGTGTGGTATTAATACTATTTGCTATTCTTATAGTTGCAGGATTTAAGATAGCAATGCGTTCTAATACTAGATTTGGGTGTTATATGGCAACGGGAATAACCAGTATTTTAGCAATTCAAGTTATACTTAATGTTGCTGTGGTAACAGGATTAGTGCCACCAACGGGGTTACCACTACCTTTGATGAGTGCGGGTGGAACTAGTTTGGTAGTTTTTTTAGCAAGTATAGGCGTATTACTTAATATACACCGGCAAAATCAAGAGAATCGGTATGTAATGCCAGTGAAAAAATCTTCACTAGTGCCATCGTTAGCAAAAAGATAGTTGTTTGTTATAGTATAAATTTAAAAGTAATTTATTGTTTCTTAAAAACTAATTTATTATTTCTGTTAAAGCATTTTTTCTGTCAAAGCAATAAAAGGTTAATTTGCTATTTTTGTCAACGTGATTTGTTGTTTCTGTTAAAGCAGTACAAGGGTGTTGCAGAAGGAGTTTTTATTGTCATTTTTATCTTAACTTTTACAAAATAAGATGAAAAACTTATACAAAGTCCATATTTTGTTAGTAAGAGTTTAAAACTTATATTTTATTTTTTAATTTTAGCACTTATTTATGGAATTTTTAAGTTTTACGCATAGTTGTGTTTAAAAATAAAGCATATTTACGCATAGTACTGTTTAATGAAAAAGGGGGTTATCTCACCTTTTTATTGTTAAAATGAGACTTTTATTGAAGTTTTTGGGTGGTAGTATGCTAAAAATATAGAAAAAAGGATACGCCTTATTTAGCATATCCTTTCTGTTTACTATTGTTGTTTAATTTATTTATATACAAAGTTTATTATAAATCTTATTTTTTAATTTTACCTATTTTAAAGGTCTATTGTAAATATCTTTTTTACTTTTTAATAACATCATCTTGTCTTTTGGTGTCCTCTCTTTTGCGAAAGTTGATTTTAACCATTTGAATATTGAGTTTTAATACTTGTGGGTGACCTCGCTTAGCAGGACAAACTCCTAACTTTTCTTCCTCACGTCTTTTAATATAGTCTTCTAGTGCTTTTGCTAGTTGGTCAGGACAACTAGTGTCGTTTTTACACTTTATACCTTCGCAAACTGAAATGACTTCGTGAATATCTTTGCCTTTTGTTAGTTTAGCAAGGGCTTGTAATCCTCCTGGGCATCCACCAAGAAACTTCACATCAGTTAGTATGTCATTATTATCTACTTCGAACAAAATCTGTCGAGAGCAGGTACCTGTTGTTCTAAAAGATTCCATATTATTCTCCTTTTGAAGTCCAATCTAATAAGTTAGTATAGACAAATTCATAGAAATTAGGCGCACGAGTCGGCCAAAGTTCCACTGCCTTTATTGCTTCTGCACGAGTTTGTAAGTTTATAGCAATTTCAAATGAGGGAATGTTTGAGGTTGAGTCAATTATACGCATTGTAACCATATAGGTGCCATCAGCATTTTTCTTAAATTCTGCAACATATTCTTGTAATCTTTTAAAATACATTCTGTTATTTTTACAGAAAATAGAAATATGTTCTCTTAATTCTTCTGGTATTTCATTATAGAATGAATTCACACAGTTTCTTCCCAACGCTGTCAAGGAATACCTTTTATTATCTGCATTTGTGTCTGGGGAAAAAATCATATTGAATTTGAGTAGTTCTGGGAATACTGCTTTACATTCCATATAATTTATCCAAGGATTGCGAGTGGTGCATATATCGAAAATAAATTGCTCGTTTAGAGGTATCTCAATCTGTTCTAGCATATATAAGAGAATTAATTTTGTTTCGGTATCATTATCTGAAAAGTTTTCTTTCAAAATTTTTCCTCCTAAGTCTTTTTGTGAAATTATTATAACACAGAAAAAACGTTCTGACAAATGAAAAGACTGCAAAAAGGTAAAAAATATTAATAAAATGCTTGGTATTTATGTTTTTTATATGGTATCATTTAATATATGTTTTTTGAAATGAGGGGTATTATGGCAGAAAATAATAATGAAAAAATTGAAGAATTTTATAATGCTTGTTGCGATATGCTAAATGCAAAATTGATATTAGCAGATGTAAAGATTAGTAGAATTTTAAAAACTGTTATGGATAGTTCCGATTTAATTTCTACAATAGGTGAAACACTGATTAATTTTAATTTTGATAATGAATTTAGTAAGGCACAAGTAAAAAACGAGATGACTACATTGTATTTTGAACTACCTTCTGAAAAGGAAAAAATAATAGCATTAGTTTTTGGAATATTAAGTGAATGTGACACCCATCAAATTGATTTATTAAGTTTTATTAAAGATTTCTTTGTTGATGATTCAGGGGATATGTCTAAGGGATTTACTAATTTTGTTTGTTATGTAATATTTCCTTTCCGAGATGCTTTGTGTGAAATGGTGGGCTTTTCTGTTAAAAAAGAGGAAGAAAAAGTAGAGGAAGAAGAGATGAGTAGTGAAAACAAGGAAGAACAGAAAGTAGATAAGGGTGTTCTTAATGAGTTTTTTGATGATGTCACCACTATTTTAACTCAAATAAAGGAAAGTGTAAACCTAGACCGAAAGGTTAAACCAGACCGAAAAGATGAGTTAAACATTACTATTGATGCTTTGTTACAGAGTATTGAGTTGTGTAATTTAAAAATTATGAATGCACTTATGATTAGTTTAAACAATTTATTGCAACCAATAAAAAGTGTTCGTTTTTATAATAATGAATTGCAACAACGTTTAGTTCGTTTTTACTCTGAATTATAATTATATAAAGACAATTTGAATTTAATTATATAACGAATATTATATAAAGAAAAGAAGACTGTTATATAAAGAAAAGAAGATTTTAAATTCTGTTAAAACCATAGGATAATTAAATTAATCCGTGGTTTTTTCTTATATATATTATATTTAAAAGTTCTCATTTCTAAAATTTGTTGATTTAGGTGATTATACTTTAAATTTGTTGGTTTAGGTGATTATATTTTAAAATTGTTAATTTTTAAGTGGTTGTCTATATGTTTTTTGAATTAGAGGTTGTTATATTTTAAAGTTCTCATTTCTAAAATTTATTTTGTCTAATTTGTTAATTTGAATGTTTTAGAAGTCATTAAATCTAAAATTTGTTATAAAAACACTGATTTGAAAGTTGTTGTATTTATTTAACTATTGTTTTTGAGTTTTAGATTCGTTACACTTATAATGTATTTTCGTTAAAGTGGAAAAATAAACAACAATAATAAGCAAACTAATATAGACAATATTGAATGAGTTATCTTTTGTAGTACATATAAACTCATTTTTATATTACATTTTTGTAGGAAGGTAAGAGATTGAAAATGAATGGAAAAACCGCCCCAAGAAATTAAACCTGTTGCTAAAACACAAAGTAAGCCAATAGATGCTCCGCTCTGTGATAAATCTAAGCATCCTCGGGTAACTTCGATAATTCCACTAGCAATACCTATGCTAGTAGAGGGGGCTATTCCAACTAGACCAAATAACCAGCCAAGTGCATCAGAAAACCAGCCTAATATATAGAAATTTGAAAGTACATCAATAAACATAAAAAACAGAGCAATATATCCACCGACTATAAGTATGGAAATTATAGAGTCATAAATAGTGTTTGCAAGTAGATTATCTATTTGAGATGGTTTTTCTTGTGTTTGTATCTTAGTAATGGGACGCTCGTTTTTATTGTAATTACGATACAAAAAACCATTTAAAAATGCCCCTAAAATATGCGAAATTAGTATAATTATCCCTGCACCTTTGCATAGAAACATTTCCGCACCAACTGTTCCAACAATAAATAACGGACCTGAGGTGGAGCAAAAGGAACACATACGAGTTGCTTGACCTCGTGTAATAGTTCCGTTCTCATAAAGTTCACTAGTAATCTTTGCTCCAACAGGATAGCCTGATATAACACTCATTAAAAAAACATAACTAGCCACTCCTGGAACATTGAACAACTTGGACATTATAGGTTGAAAAATATGTGATATTTTTTCTACTAATTTTAGTTGGGTTAATAGTTTTGTTAGGAAAAAGAAAGGAAAAAGTGCGGGTAACACAGCGGTTGCCCATACCATAATTCCTTTTAATGTGCTTTGCATATAAATTTCTGGGTTGATTACTAAGGCGACAATCAAAAACGTAACTATAATAAAAAGAAACAAATGCCCCTTTTTTACCTCAATATATTGCATATTTTATTATATTATTTTCTATTTTAACATAGAACAAAAAGCGGGAAAATAGACTATTTACTTGCTTTATTCACACTTTTCTGTTAAAATACGAATATCACACTATATAAGGAGTTCAAATGGGGATTTTTTCAATTTTTTCTAGCGGTCTATCTTTTGAAATGATGGTGATTTTACTAGGTGCTTGGCTTATTGCAATTACTTTTGCAATAGTTAGTCATGAGTTTTCTCACGCTTGGGTTGCTAATAAAATGGGAGATCCAACGGCTAGGATTGCTGGTAGAATATCCTTTAATCCCGCAAAACATTTGGACTGGATTGGTACACTTTGTTTGGTAGTGTTTGGATTTGGTTGGGCAAAGCCCGTTCCTGTAAATCCAACTTTATTCAGAAATTTTCGTAAGGGGCAAGTATTAGTTTCTATTGCAGGTGTTGTAACAAACTTGGTGCTAGGGGTAGTTTTTACTTTTTTGAGTGTAGTAGCACAATTATATTTTGATTCTAGTATTTTGATTTTGTTATTTTTGCAATATTTATTCTTTTACACTGCTATTATTAATTATGTTTTGGCTATTTTTAACATTTTACCAATTTATCCGTTAGATGGATTTTCGTTTTTGGAAGCCTTTTTGCCATATAACAACAAATTTATGATGTTTATGCGAAAGTATGGAGTTATTATAATGCTTATATTGCTGTTGTCTACTGCATTAAATTACGTGTTTGATTTTGTTTTACAAGTATTTTATTATGATTTATTTGACTTATTTGCTATGATATTCATATAATAATAATTTTAAGTTTTAATCACATCATCAAAGTTACTTGCAATATATATAAAATGATGTTATATAAAATTATTTAAGTTTTAATCTGTAATTATAAGATAATTTTATATTTTAATTCTAAAAAATTATTACTACTATTTAAGTAAAATATAGGGAGAAAAAATGTCCAATCAACAAATAGATAAAATTGAATTAGACATTGATGCGGAGCAAGATGCTTCGGTTTTTCCTAATTTGTCTAGAATGAGTGAAGAGGAATTACAACAAAAAGAGAAAGAATTGTTGGGCGGTTCTTTTGTTATGCCAACTTTGGAAGATGCAAATATAATTTTCAACCTTGGCGAAGAAGAAGGACCGTTAGATGTTTTGTTGGAACTTATAAAAGAAACTAAATTAGATATAATGGAAGTAAACCTTGCTGATTTAACTGAACAGTTTTTGGGTTTTATGGAAAAAACTCAGTTCAATATGGAACAGAAAAGTGAGTTTGTGGCAGTAGCGGCAACGCTATTAGAAATAAAATCTAGAACCTTACTACCAGTTGAACCTGATGAAAATGAGGAAGATGAAGAAGACCCTGCTTTTGCTTTGAAAAGGCAATTGCAGATGTATAAAGTTTTCAAAGATGCAGGACAAGAACTTGCCCTTATTGAAAATGTTGACCATTTTTATAAAGAGCCGGATAAATCTGCGGGTGATTTTAGAATGGTACTAAAAAATATGGATATGCAAGGATTGGTAGATGCTTTTTCAAAACTTTTAGTGAAGATTGAAAAGCAAGAACAAATGCAAGAAGAAAAACAAATTCAGAAAGACCGTTTTACTCTTGCGGATAGTATTATCAATTTAAGAAGTCAGTTAATTCAGAAAAAGCGATTAAAATTTAGCGAATGTTTTGCCTTAGATTTTACTCGTGGGGAAATTATTACTACATTTTTAGCAATGTTAGAATTATTAAAAAATCAATATGCAAAGGCGGAACAAGATGATACCTTTGGAGAAATAGAAATCATTTTACGGGAGGATAAAGAAGATGGACAAACAAAAATTGAGTAGTATTATTGAAGGTATTTTGTTTGTGGCTGGTAATGGTATAGAGTTGCAAGATATAGCGGAAAAACTAGGTGTAAAGATTGAAGATGTTAGAGATGCTATTCAGTTATTAAAAGAAAAATACACTGATGACAATGGTATAAATGTTATGACTTACAAAGGTAAAGTTCAACTTACAAGTAATCCTAAATATGCAGAAGAAATTGCTACTGTGTTGAACCCTATAAAAGAGAAAGCGTTGACAAAAGCCGCTTTGGAAACGGTAGCGATTATTGCCTACCAACAACCTGTCACTCGTTTGGATATTGAGCAGGTTCGAGGAGTGTCTAGTGACTATGCAATTCAATTACTTTTAGCACATAATTTGATTGAAGTAGTTGGTAGAAAAGATGCTGTTGGAAAACCTTTATTATTTGGAACTACTGATGAATTTTTAAAGCGATTTGAAATTGAAAGTTTAGATGATTTGCCTAAATATGAAGATTTATTAGAACAAATACAAGTCATTAAAAGCGAAGATAATTCTCTATATCATGAGTTTGATATTCAGCCTTTTGACACGGATGAACAACTAAAAGAAGAAGATGAAAAATTTAAAAGAGTTGATAAAGATGATAGCGATAAAGATGAAGATGATGAAGATGATAAATTAAAAAATAATAGTGGCGGTGATTATAATGACGAGGATAAAGAAGAATTAAAAGATAATTCTACTGACCATAATGCATATAAAGAAAACGAATTAAAAAATAATTCGAATGATAATAATGAAGAAGAATTAAAAGATGATAATGCTGACGAATATAATGATGATAAAGATAAGGACGATGAAGATAAAAATGACAAAGATGATGATAAGGGTGATGACCTATGTGACGAAGAAGCAAAATGTGAGAAGTGTGGAATTTTAGGTAAAGCAGATAAAGAAAAGCAAGAAGATTTGAACACTCGGGTTGAAGATTTTTCATCAGAAAATCAAGCAGGTGAAAAAGATATAAATAAATAAATTTATAACATATAAAGTTTTAACTTGGTAATGCTAGGACAGAGAGTTGAGATAATAAATAAATTTATAACGAAATTTTTACAGTAAAAAAATGAGTTATAAACGATTTACAAAATATAATTTGTAGAAAATATCACTAAAAAATATAAAAAAGTTGTAAAAAATGCATACAAAAATGCATTTTTTTATTTTTTTATCAAAACATAGTTTTATGGAATGGTATTTTATAATTTTAATTGTTGTATCTATATTTTTATTTATTTTATTTTTCCCTCTGTTTTTGCAGATTAGATTTTATGTGAATGTGTTAAAGAATTTTGGTGCGATGTCTATAACATTATTATGGTTTATTCCAGTTTATACTATACAATTTGAAGTTAGAAAAAATGCTATTAATATTATTACTCAAAGAAATCAAGTTAAAGCAGTGCCAATATTTAGCCCAAACGCTTTGTTCTTTTTGCTGTTTTTAAAAAATATTTTGCAAAAAATAACTTTGCTAGAACTCTCTCTTTTTTGTTTAGTTGGTAAGAAAAATAATGCAATGATGACAGCACTTATAAATGGCTCAATGATAAATATTGTGCATATACTTTTTGCAATCATTCATACTAAGAAAGGAGACTTCATTTCACATTTTGTATGCGATGTAGATTATGAAGAAAGTAAACTTAGATTTTCAGGGTATAATTCAACTTTTATTTTTCCTATAACGATATTATGGTGCCTAATAAGAGCAAGGTTTATGATAGCAAATAAGGAGATGCAATATGCAAGATAACTCTATCTTTGATTTAATAAAAAATGGTTTGGAAAATTTAAAACCTGTCATAGATGTAAATACAGTAGTTGGTGACCCTGTCGATATGCCTAATGGAGATAAAATTTTTCCTTTGGTGAAAGTGTCTGTTGGATATGTCGCAGGCGGTGGTGAATATGCTAATAAAAAAATGTTATCTAAGAAAAATACTAATTTTCCCTTTGCAGGTGGTTCTAGTGCGGGGTGTACCGCTGAGCCAATAGGGTTTTTAATAGCAAAAAAATCAGGAAGTGAATTGATTACAGTTAGCAACGAAAATGCTTTTGCGGATATAGCAAAAAAGGTTGCAGATGCTCTTGCGTATTTTGTCAAAAAAGGTGGAAAGGCAACATTAGAAAAAGTCAAAAAATGTAGTGAAAAATCACAAAATGTTAAAAAATGAGGTCAAAAGTATGAAAAAAACAAGTTTTTTTACAATAATCTTTGCAATTATGTTATGTTTTGCAACTTTTTTTGTATCAACTTCAACTGTAACAAACGATTCGGTTAGTGTTGTAACAAACGATTCGGTTAATGCTGTTGGGGAAGATATTTTTACTTCAAAAATAAATTATCAATCTAGTGCAAAGAGTGCTTTTTTAATGGAGGCGTTAACAGGCAGAGTGTTGTATAGTAAAAATGCTGAACAGGCTTTGCCTATGGCGAGTACGACGAAAATTGTAACAGCAATAACGGTACTTGATAATTACGATGATTTAGATACGCCGATAAAAATAAACAGTAAAGCGGTTGGTGTTTCAGGGACTAGTATTTATCTTCAACAAAATGAGGAATTGACTGTTCGAGAATTGTTATATGGTTTAATGTTGCGTAGTGGTAACGATGCAAGTGTAGCCCTTGCTTATGAAGTTGGGGGTAGTGTGGAAAATTTTTGTGAAATGATGAATACACTAGCCAAAAAAGTTGGTGCAGAAAATTCTAATTTTGTTAACCCGCATGGATTAGATGCTGATGGGCATTATACTACTGCACACGATTTGGCAGTTATAACAGCATATGCTTTGGAAAATAAGGATTTTGCCGAGATTGTTTCTACTAAAACAAAGACTATTTGTAAGGATAAAGAAAATAGTAGATATCTATTAAATAAAAATAAATTATTGGCGAATTTAGATGGCTGTATAGGAGTAAAAACTGGCTTCACTGATGACGCAGGACGTTGTCTAGTTTCTGCTTGTGAAAGAGATGGACTTAGGCTAGTGTCTGTGGTTTTTAATTGTGGACCTATGTTTGAAGAAAGTTCTGCAATGTTTGAACGTTCCTATGAAAAATTTAAAATGGTGGAATTGTTGCCTCCATATTATTATATAAAGAGTGCTGAAGTTGAAAATGGGGAAGATGCCTACGTTGGATTGTATAGTCAATCAAGTTTTTCCTTGCCGTTGACACAGGAGGAGGAAAGTAATATTAACATAATTTATGATGCACCAGATAAATTAGAAGCACCTTTGGAAAAAGGACAAGAAGTAGGTAAGGTGGAAATTTTTTATGGTAATCACTTGCTTTTTTCTGAAAAAGTATATACAATAGAAGAAGTAGATTCCAAGTTGTTTAAGGACAAAATTAAAGATATTTTGGACGACTGGAATGCATAAGTTAAAGGGGCAAAAGATAAAATATGAGATTAAATAAATTTATGGCAACGTGTGGAGTAGCATCACGTCGTGCGTGTGATGATATAATTGAAAGTGGTCGGGTTAGAATAAATGCAGTTGTTGTAAAAAAAATGGGTATACAAGTAGATCCTAGTAGTGATATAGTTGCGGTTGATGGAAAAGCAATAAGAATGAAAGGCTATTTTGATTACATTATGTTGTATAAACCAACTGGTTATATCACAACAGCAAGCGATCCACAAGGTCGAAGAACGGTGCTAGATTTATTGCCTAAAACAGATAAAAGATTGTTTCCTATTGGACGTTTGGATTATAATACTTCTGGATTATTGCTATTAACAAATGATGGAGATTTGGCACAAAAATTAACCCACCCAAGTTTTGAATTTGG
>Ga0172377_10005506_pt1 | contig 13015 bp, 10 predicted proteins | sample Pumphouse3metaG_FD_119749 | JGI IMG/M metagenome (GOLD analysis project Ga0172377, IMG submission 119749) | Leachate microbial communities from a municipal landfill in Southern Ontario, Canada - Pumphouse #3 metaG | ecosystem: Engineered > Solid waste > Landfill > Unclassified | place: Canada... | reverse complement strand
TCAGCTGCTGATTTAATATCTGAGGATACTCCTGATTATCAATACGTTGCAGCTCGGCTTTTGCTGATGAATTTGAGAAAATCTGTTTATAAGCAAGCGGACCCGATACCTTTTGAGTACTTGTTAAAAAATAATATTAACAATCGGATATATGATAATATTATACTTGACAAGTATACCAATCAAGAAATAGTATTTTTTGGTAAGCAGATAGATTATAAAAGGGATTTTTTATTTACTTATGCGGGGTTAAGTCAAATGGTTGACAAATATCTGTTGCAAGATAGAATTACCGGTGAGCCTTACGAAACCCCACAAGAAGCATATATGCTTATCGGAATGTATATGTTTATGAATTATCCGCGAGATTCGCGTAAGAAATATGTCTTTGAATTTTACGAGGCATTATCAACATTTAAAATCAGTTTACCTACACCGATAATGTCTGGAGTGAGAACTCCAATGCGTCAATTCAGTTCGTGTTGTTTGATTGATGTAGGGGATTCTGTAGATTCAATTATCTTTTCAAATGCAGCTGTAGGCCTTTATACCGCCAAGAGAGCGGGAATAGGGTTGAATTTTGGGCGTATACGTGGTATAGATGCAAAGATAAGAAATGGAGAAGTTATACATACAGGATTAGTACCAATATTAAAAATGTATGAGGCTTCAACTAAAAGCTTTACCCAGAATTCTATAAGAGGAGGAGGATCAACATCTGCCTTGCCGTTTTTCCACTGGGAGATTGAAACATTTATTCGATTAAAAAACAATAAAGGTAATGCAGATAATCGTGTTCGCCGAATGGATTATTCAATAGCTTTAAACAAACTATTTCGCGATAGAGTTGCGAAGAATGAAGAAATCACTCTTTTTTCAGCTGAAGAGGTACATGATTTATACGATCTTTTTTACAGCAATGACAATGATGCTTTTAAAAAAAGATATGAAGAATTGGAACAAGACACACAGATACGCAGAAAAAAGATTAATGCCCGAGATTTATATGTTGCTATATTAAAAGAGCGCTATGAGACAGGTCGTATTTATATTCTGAATTCCGATTATATAAATAAGCATAGTTCCTTTAAAGATCACATTTACATGAGTAACTTATGTCAGGAAATTACGCTTCCTACGTTTCCCATAGAAGATGTAACCAAAAGTGATGGAGAAATAGCCATGTGCATTTTGAGCAATATCAATTTAGGGAAAATTGATTCTATAGAAGAGTTGGATTCATTAACAGAATTATTGGTCCGATTTTTAGACGAATTGATTGATTACCAAACATATTCTGTTCCTTCTGCCGAAAAATCAACGAAGAGTAGACGTAGTTTAGGGATCGGTGTTTCTGATGTATTTCATTTTCTTGCTAAAAATAATTTATGTTATGATTCTCTTCATGGTAGGATTAAGATACATGAATATATGGAAAGATTTCAATATGGATTGTTAAAAGCGTCAAACAAAATTGCCAGAGAAAAAGGTCCTTGTACGTATTATAAACGCACTAAATACTCGGATAATATATTCTCAATTGATACGTATGAAAAATCGGTTGATGAAATTGTGCCGAATATTTTACATTGTAATTGGGATCAATTACGCAAAGAAATAAAAAAGTACGGATTGCGTAATTCAGCACTGAGTGCAATACCACCTGCGGCATCAAGTTCTATGGTCTCAAATTCAACGGCTGGGGTAGATCCGGCAAGAAAACTTTTGATATCGAAAATAAGTAAGTACGGACCATTAAAACAATTAGTACCCGAATTTGGAATGTATAAAAAAAATTATACGCTAGCTTGGGATATCAATAACGAGGAATATGTGAAGTTTATTGCTGTTTTTCAGAAATTTATAGATCAAAGCATTAGCACGAATTTTTATTATGATGCGAAAAAATATGAAGGGAATAAAGTTCCGATGCGAGATTTGATAAAAGATGAATTGACGGCATACAAATATGGGTTAAAAACTTTATATTACTTGAATAGTAATGATAATTCTGGAGATTTATCACAAAAAATGGCTCAAATGACGGAAATATCGACAATTGATTACAACAAAGGAATACGAGAAAACAATCAAATGGAAGATCCATGTGGCAGTGGTGCGTGTTCGATATGAATTAAATAATATTAAGATGGAAAGACAAGATGTATACACAGGTTTATATAATGAGGATAGGATAGATTTTCTAAATGAAAAAATGTTTTTCGGGAAAGGACGTAATGTACAACGGTATGATGTTCAGAAATATCCTTTTTACGAGAAATTGTCACAGAGAATGCTTAGCTTTTTTTGGCGGCCGGAGGAAGTTTCATTAATAAAAGATATAAATGATTTTAATTCTTTGAGTGATCAGGAAAAATTTATTTTTACCGAGAATTTAAAATATCAGATATTATTAGACAGCATACAAGGTAGATCTCCCTTTCTAACGTTCGGCCAAGTAACTACTTTGCCTGAAGTGGAAGAAGCAATTATTATCTGGGATTTCTTTGAAACAATACACTCTATTAGTTATTCATATATTATTAAGAATGTATATTCGGATCCAGAATCTATTTTTAATGACATTATGGTCAACAAAATGATTATGGAAAGAGCTAAATCTGTAACTGAAAAATATAATGAATTTTATCGTTACATGTTGCAGTATCAAGCAGAAAAGTTGGGAATGAAAGGTAAAACAGACATAAGTTTTGATGAATTAAAAAAACGACTTTATCTAGCGTTGGTATCGGTGAATATCCTTGAGGGTGTGCGTTTTTATGTCTCTTTTGCTTGCTCTTTTGCATTTGCAGAAAATAAAAGGATGGAGGGGAATGCAAAAATCATTAAATTTATTGCTCGCGATGAAAATGAACATTTAGCGATTACGCAAAAAATGATTCATGACTTAAAAAATAATTCTGCTGAAGGTTTTACTGAAATTATAGGGAAATTAGATGATGAGGTCTATGCTCTTTATAGTGATGCGGCTTCTCAAGAAATGAGATGGGCTGAATATTTATTTGAGAAAGGTTCAATTATTGGATTGAATGCTAAATTGTTGACTAAATACATGAAATATCTGACTGATAAACGATTAAGGGGTATTGGATTACAACCGATGTTTAATGAGAAAAACAATCCGTTATCTTGGATGGAACGATGGCTAAAAAATGATTCGGTAGAGGTCTTGCCGCAAGAAACAGAGATTACTTCATATTTGGTTGGAGGAATTGATATGGCCGTAAATGATGACGATTTTAAGTTATGAGATATTTTTTTGATCATAAAATTTTTATTCTATTTTTAGTGTGATTTATCAAATAGATAAAATTTTTGTGCTAATTTATAAGGTTTACCCATTTACTTTTATTATTTTTGCGTTGTGTACGTAAACGATATGTAAAAACAAAATATTTAAATTAAAAATATAGTATGAAAACTAATTATGAGATTCGTTATGCGGCTCATCCTGATGATGCTAAGGGCTATGATACGAAAAGAATTCGCCAGGACTTTTTAATTGAAAAGGTTTTTTTAGCTAATGAAGTTAATATGGTGTATTCTATGTATGATCGTATGCTTGTTGGTGGTGCAATGCCTGTGGGTGAGAAGCTGAAACTTGAGGCTATTGACCCGCTGAAGGCTCCTTATTTCTTATCTCGTCGCGAAATAGGAATCTTTAATGTAGGTGGTTCAGGTGTCGTAAAGGTAGGTAATAATTCTTTCAAACTTAATTATAAAGAAGCTCTTTATCTTGGTTCTGGAGACCGTGAGGTTACTTTTGAAAGTATAGATCCAGTTCATCCTGCTAAATTTTACTTTAATTCTGTGACTGCTCATCGCAATTACCCTGATAAGAAAGTGACAAAAGCAGATGCAGTAGTTGCAGAAATGGGTACACTCGAGGATTCTAATCATAGAAATATTAATAAGATGCTCGTTAGTCAGGTGCTTCCTACTTGCCAGTTGCAAATGGGAATGACTGAATTGGCACCAGGAAGCGTATGGAATACTATGCCTGCTCATGTTCACAGCCGTCGTATGGAGGCCTATTTCTACTTTGAGGTGCCAGAAGAGCAAGCTATCTGTCATTTCATGGGTCAGATTGATGAGACTCGTCATATCTGGATGAAAGGTGATCAGGCAGTTCTTTCTCCTCAATGGTCAATTCATTCTGCCGCAGGAACGCACAATTATACATTCATTTGGGGTATGGGTGGTGAAAATCTTGATTATGGAGATCAGGATTTTTCGCCAATTACTGATTTGAGATAGTTAGTATGTTCTTATGAATAATACTAATAAAAATAATTTTTAATACAAATTAAAATCATGGTAAATTTTTCATTAGAAGGTAAGGTTGCGCTTGTTACAGGTGCTTCTTACGGCATAGGTTTTGCTTTAGCAACTGCTTTTTCTCAGGCTGGAGCAAAGATTGTCTTTAACGATATTAAACAAGAATTAGTTGATAAGGGCTTGGCTGCCTATAAGGCTGAAGGCATTGAAGCTCGTGGCTATGTATGTGATGTAACCAAAGAAGAGCAGGTTAAAGCCATGGTAGCGAATATTGAAAAGGAAATAGGAGTTATTGATATTTTAGTAAATAATGCTGGTATTATTAAGCGTATTCCTATGTGTGATATGACTCCGGAACAGTTCCGTCAAGTTATTGATGTTGATTTGAATGCTCCGTTTATAGTATCTAAGGCTGTTATTCCGTCAATGATAAAGAAAGGCCACGGAAAGATTATTAATATTTGCTCAATGATGAGTGAATTAGGTAGAGAAACAGTTTCTGCGTATGCTGCAGCAAAAGGTGGACTGAAAATGTTAACTCGTAATATTGCTTCTGAATATGGAGAATTTAATATTCAATGTAATGGCATAGGACCGGGTTATATCGCCACTCCTCAAACAGCTCCTTTGCGCGAACGTCAGGCGGATGGAAGTCGTCATCCATTTGATTCTTTTATTGTCTCCAAGACTCCTGCTGCTCGTTGGGGTACAACAGAGGACTTGAAAGGGCCGGCAGTTTTCTTAGCTTCTGAGGCTTCTAATTTTGTGAATGGACATGTCTTATATGTTGACGGTGGTATTCTTGCTTATATTGGTAAACAACCAAAATAAATAGATAAATGTTTTTTTTCAATGTGTCGGTAAGGTTTGTCTTTGTTTTTTGTTTCGTATTATCGAAGTAGGAATAGTGTTTAACCTGATGGCACATTGTTTTTAGGTCTTTTTTTAATAGATTTAGAAAATGAAGAAATTATTTGCTTTTTTCTTAGGTGCAATATTATTGACAGCATGTGCAAATGCTGATAAAACGGTGTTTGTTGTCGTTAGAAATAATATTTCTCTTGATCGTTCAAACGAGCTTATTGAAGTTGATATGGCAACAGTAGCACAGCGTTTGAATATGTCAGACACGGCACAAATAATAGTACTCAATCCTGATGATCAGCAAGTTCCTTATCAAATTACCAATGATAATAAGGTCCTTTTCCCTGCTACGGTTTCAGCAAACAAGTCTATAGTATATAGAATAGAGATTGGAACACCTGAAGCTTTTGGCGTTAAAGCTTGTGGTAAATGTTATCCTGAAAGAGTGGATGATGTGGCGTGGGAGAATGATTTAATAGCTTTTCGTACATATGGACCTGCACTTCAGGCGAGTGGCGAGAAGGCCTATGGATTTGATGTTTGGGTGAAGCGTGGCACGACAGATCCTGTTGTAGAGGATAGGTATAAGAAGGAACTTAATCCTGAGGTTCAGACCAAACTCCTTGAATTAAAGAAAAAAGATCCTAAGGCTGCAGATGCTTTTCTCAAGTCAATTTCTTATCATTATGATCATGGTAATGGACTGGATTGCTATAAGGTTGGTCCCACTTTAGGTGCTTGTACTCCTGCTTTGATGCGTGGCGATAGTATTATTTATCCGTATTGTTATCATACTCAGGAAATTCTTGATAACGGGCCTCTGCGTTTTACTGTTAAACTTGTTTATAATCCGGTTTTAATCAATGGAGATTCGATTGTTGAAACTCGCATTATTTATTTGGATGCAGGTACTCATTTAAATAAGATGACGGTGAGTTATCTTAATTTAAAAAATCCTATGCTGATGGCTGTCGGTATTGTTCTTCATGATGAAAAAATTGATGCGAATATTAATGCCAATAATGATTATATTTCATATTCTGATCCTACAGATCGTCCGAACGATGGTTATGGAAAGATTTTTGTTGGTGCTGTATTCCCTGATTCGGTAGAGGGGTCTAAACCTGTATTTTATCCCAGTACAGAAATTGATAAAATGCATGATGGTACTTTTGGGCATGTATTGGCTTCTAAGAAATATATGCCCAATACTAGTTTTACCTATTATTGGGGTGCTGCTTGGAGTAAGGCTGATATAAAGACTTTTGACGAATGGAATGCCTATCTAAAACAATCCGTTAAAAAATTACGTGCTCCACTGCAGGTTAGTATACAAGAATAATAGCTTTGAGGTTTAAAGTTATATGCTTTTGTCTATTGCTTATTAGATCTATAGAAATCCCCGATTTATAATTAAATTCGGGGATTTTCATGTTTATCGGTTGTTATCATAAAGTTTTGAATTCGTATCCTTGTGCTTTTAAATATTCGATAGAGCGAGGTAGTGCATAAGGTAAATTACCGTTTTCCCAGGATTTTAATGAATCGTGAAAGGTGATAATAGAACCATTACGCACATATTGCTTTACGTTATTAAAGACTTGATCCGGTCGCATTCTTTTGCTGTAATCTCTAGTTACTAGGTCCCACATAATAATATGAAAATGATTCCGTAGCGTGTAATATTGTCTAAACCCCATGTGCCCGTGTGGTGGGCGGAAAAGATTTGTTTTTAAAAGCTTGTTGGCCTTGTTGGTATTTTCTAAGTAATCGGAATTCGAATATTCAAATCCTTTAATATGATTGTAGGTGTGGTTACCCAATCGATGTCCTGCATCTACGACCATTTTAAATGTTTCGGGATATTTGTGTACATTATCGCCAACCATAAAGAAAGTAGCTTTGATATTATTCTTCTTTAAAAGATCTATTACCCACGGTGTTACTTCAGGAATTGGGCCGTCGTCAAAAGTCAAGTATATGGCCTTCTCGTTGGGATCCATTCGGAAAGTTGCTTGTGGATATAGTGCTCGGAAGAAACACGGCGGTTGTTCTATAAACATTCTTTATTGTATCGATTTTACTCTGTTTGTGTATTTGTTGTATAATGTGTCTAATTCTGTTTCATAATGCGAAGCTAGTTTAGACTTATATTTTTTCATTAATTTCACTTCGGTATCCAATAAACTGGTATAGTAAATGAAATTATCATTTGAGTACATTAACTGGGTGTTATCCATGCTTAAATACCAAATCATGTATTGTATGGATTTGTTGGCCATATCGTCGATAATATTGTCAGCTTCTTGTACCTTTCCCAATTGATAATAAGCTTCTGCCATTTGGTAGGATCCGTTTGACCAGTCGTAGGGCACATTAAATGATGGTATCATTTTTTGAGCATAAGTCAATGCTTTTAGTGCTTTGTCTTTTTTGCCCTCTTTCATTAATTCTGTAATCAATTGAGAGAATATTTTGCGATGGGTGAAGCACATGTGCATTACGTTTTCGTCGATATAGATACCACGTTTGTCTATACCACCAAATTTGAATTTATGCATGAGATTGTCATACATTTTTTTTGTGTCTATTTTACAATCTAGTTTGTCTGTGTCGAAAGGAGTGAAGCGGTAGACAAGACCTTCTTGAATAAAATGGTTATCCATATTTAAATGATTTTCACTACCTACAGTGATAGCCATGTATATAGGTCGTGTCCAATCTGCATTTGCCAGCATTTCAAGCATCATTAATTCGCTCTTATATAGTGCATGTTTCCCTTTTAATGAAATATGCATATAATCCGGTATCGAATCACCTAATGCTTTTGGGATCATCATGCCTGAGCGCCTTACAGCATCTTTATCTATTTTTAGAACAATACTATCTGTTGGGATAACATGCATACTTCCGTTTTCATCGGTGCGTACCCAATATTTTAGGATATTCTTTAATTCGTACGGATTTTCGCCAAAATCATTATTGATTTTTTTCATTATCTCAGGATTATTTTGAGCATTCTTTTTGGCATTGCTATAAAGATCATCGATTTGCTTCTTTAATTCTGGACGTACCTGTATATATTCATTGGTACTTGTTACGTATTCCACGCGTTTCCATGTGATAGGAAGTGATGGTGAATCATACGCCGGGCGTTTCATTTGGTCGATGTACCAATCTGTTTGCAGATAGCTTAGGTTGCATGTGCGTGCGTCTGTGCGTACACCTTCCGTATCTTGGTTATACCATAAAGGAAAAGTATCATTATCGCCGTTTGTATAGATAATCGGATTGCCCTTTTCTTGCAGTGAAACTAGATAGTTATGTCCGAAATCACGGCAGACATATCTTCCTGATCGATCATGATCATCCCACGTTTGTCCCATCATTTGTATGGGTACAAGTACGCAAAGCATGGAGGCAATAATAGCAGCAGGAAGTTCTTTGGCATGTAGATGTTTTTTCATTAGATTGACGATTCCAGCTACCCCCATACCTATCCAGATTGTGAAAGCATAGAATGAGCCGGCATACGCGTAATCGCGCTCTCGAGGCTGTCCCGGTGTCTGATTGAGGTAAAGTACGATAGCCATACCAGTCATGAAAAACAAGAAAAAGACCACCCAAAATTGTTGTATACCTTTTTGACTGTGGTATGCCTGCCAAAAGAGGCCTATCAAGCCTAATAATAAGGGTAAACAATAATATATATTATGTCCTTTATTTTCTTTTAATTCATCCGGTGTCAAGTCTTGATTACCTACCAATTTATTATCAATGAACTTGAAGCCTGTTATCCAATTCCCATGTTCTATTTCACCGTTGCCTTGATTGTCATTTTGCCTTCCTGCAAAGTTCCACATGAAATAACGCCAATACATGAAGTTTAGTTGATACGTGAAGAAGAACTTTATATTCTCCCATTGTGTGGGAACGTTGACCATAACCATGTTTCCGCATTGATCATAGGGCACATTATGACCTTTGATGTTTACCCATTGTTTGTATTGCTTTTCGAATTCGCTGCCGTACATTCGTGGAAATAACATGTTTTGTGCGTAAACATAGTTAACTTGTCCAGGCATTTCGATATAAGAATCTTTTTCGTTGGGGGAGGTTTTCTCCTTACGTATATATTTCTTTGATTTTTCTACCTGGCGTGGTACGCAGTAGCCATCTTTTGCGTCAAGAACAACTTTTGAAGCATAAGTTTGTCCATAAAAAAGTGGGCGTGTACCATATTGTTCACGACCTAAATATTCACCTAACGTAAAAATGTCCTCCGGTGAATCTTGGTCCATCGGTGGATTTGCTATGGAACGTATGACAATGATGGTGTAAGAAGAATACCCTATCATAATCATCATGGTGCAAAGTAGAGACGTATTTAGTATTCTAGCTGATATTCTGTATTTTTCTTTTATCTTTTCTTGTGTATTGGGGTTTAAATAAGCAAGCAGTAGCCCGATAATAATAATGCCGATAATGATGCTACTTGTCTCGTGCCCGTAAAAAGGTATGCCTAATAAAGCTATTGTTAGTATAAACGATAAATACATTCGTTGTTTATTCTTATTCTGATAACTTTCATATATTCCCCAGATTATAATTGCTGAAAGTAGAATAATGTAAATGATGACACCCGTATTGAATGGCATTCCAAATTTATTGACAAATAGTAGCTCAAACCAACCACCAACTTTTACTATACCGGGAATGATGCCGTATAGTACAGTGGCTACTAGAATACCCGATCCAAATAGGGCAAGTAATGAGCCTTTTACATTTGCATTTGGATGCTTTTTATAGTAATATACCAATATAATAGCCGGAAGGCAAAGCAGGTTCAACAAGTGTACTCCAATACTTAACCCCGTCAGATAACAGATCAGTACAAGCCAACGGTCTGAATGAGGCTCATCGGCTACGTCTTCCCATTTCAAAATAAGCCAGAATACCAATGCCGTAAATAAGGAAGAAAAAGCATAAACTTCACCTTCTACGGCCGAAAACCAGAAAGTATCACTGAAAGTATAGACTAGTGCACCAACAATTCCGCTACCCATCACGGTTACTATCTGGCCTATTGTTATATGTTTTTCGTCAGTAATGACAAGTTTGCGTACCAAGTGAGTGATTGTCCAGAATAAGAAGAGAATACATCCCCCACTCATCAGGGCACTCATGTAATTAACCATTTTAGCGACAGTTGTTGTATCTGAGGCAAAATGCGTAAATAGGTTAGCCATAAGCATAAAGAATGGTGCTCCGGGTGGGTGTCCAACTTCTAGCTTATATCCGGTTGTAATGAATTCTGGACAGTCCCAAAAACTGGCTGTTGGCTCTATTGTAAGACAATAGGTTGTAGCGGCAATAATAAAAATCAACCACCCAGTTAGGTTGTTGATGGTTTTGTATTGTTTCATTTGCTCAATCAATAATTACATGAACTTTTTATGGTCGCAAAGATAATGAAATCTCTGCATAATATCTTATAATGTTGTATTTATTAACTTATCTATAATTTCTTATGAATTGTTTTCTGTATTATTATGCTTTCCTAATATCCTGTGTGGTAATAATCCATGTCCAACAAGTTCTATTGGACAGTTGAAATTTTTTTCTAACCATTCTGTTGTTATGCCCGGATCAGGGTGATAATTTAGCGTTTCGTTTACACAGGCCACAGCTTTTACTTTTTGTATCACTGTCCCTATATCATGGCTTACAAGTATGATGGCGCATTTTTTGTTTATGTCACCCAATATATTGAAAAGTTTGGCCTCAAAGCTCTTGTCTATATAGGTGTTGGGCTCATCTAGAATGACGACAGAAGGGTTTGATATAATAGCCCGTCCCAACAATGTTTTTTGTAATTGTCCGCCACTTAATTCTTCGATTGAACGTCTCTCTAGGCCCTCTAGCCCCATTTGTTTAATTACTTCGTGTGCCTTTTCTCTTTGACCTTCATTATATTTTGTATGCAATGTTTTTTTTGAATTTAATCCGGAAAGGATGACTTCAAGAACGGATATGGGAAACTTTTTATCCAATATGTTATATTGTGGAAGGTATCCCATTGTTATTGGTGACTTGTCTCCGTTAAATAGGATTTCTCCACTAGTGGGTTTCAAAAGTCCCAAGATACATTTTATCAGTGTTGTTTTTCCTCCTCCGTTTGGACCAATGATGCCAAGAAAATCTTTTTCATAAACTGTAAGATTTATATCATGAAGTACACGCTTTTTATTGTATCCTGCCGATAAGTTTTTTATGGTGATAATTGACTTTTCCATGATTTTCTGTTTCTGTTCGTTTTTAATTTTTTTAGAAAATTATAAGAATAAAAAGATATAAAAACGTGATGAGCAATTGATGTTTTTTGAGTTTGATCAAGATATAGAGTATTTTATTTTAGTGAATTAGCGATATTGATCATTTCTTTATCCCATTGTTCATTTAGAGGGTCAATGGTTTTTATTGTCGCACCAAGCTGTTTGGCAATGATTTCTGCATTTCGTTTATCGAATTCAGGTTGTACAAGGACGACTTGTACTTTTTCTTCTTTGCTTATCTCGATGAGTTCTTTTAGCCTTAAGGTCGAAGGTTCTTTACCCTCTTCTTCAATACTGATTTGATGTAATTTGTAATCGCGTGCAAAGTAGGATAGAGTTGGGTGGTAAACTAAAAACGAATGCGGCTCTTGAGATGAGGATAGTATTTTTTTAACAATAGAATCAATGTGTATTATGTGTTTGCAGATGGAGTCGTAGCGGTAATGATAGTAGGTAGAATCGTTTTTATCAAGCGTGCACAGTGCCTTGTATGTATTTTTAGCTATGATAAGCGCATTAGCCGCTGAAGTCCAAATATGTGGGTTTATTGATGTTTTATTATTACTCTTTTTTGTTGTATCCGTACTTATTTTGTTTACTGCAATTTTTTCATATTCATTTGCGATTAAATCAATTCCTTTTGATGTATCAAAGATTTTCATTTTTGGAGAAATGCTATTTATCTTATTTTTCCATGCCAGTTCGAAGTTGATGTAGCCAATACGTAAGTATGCGATGCTTTTTTCAAGTGTTACTAATTGTTGTGGTGTCGGGTCGAAAGATTCCGGACTGACTCCCTTGGGTATTAGACTATTTACGATGAATTTATCACCAGCTATAGCTTTAGTAAAGTAGATTTGTGGCTCAATAGTTACTGTAATGATGGGCTTGCTATCTTTGTTTTGCCTAGATAATTTGCCAGTGCATGATGACGTTAGTATTAAGATTAGTAATATAGTTAGTGTGCCTATCTTTTTAGTTATATTTTTTTTATAGTTCATAATTAATGATATTTTTCTTATTATTTTTATGTCTTTGATATTATAGTTATTATTCCTAACAATGACATTATTAATAAAGTGTTACAGAGCATTTTTCCTATAAACATTGATACTATTGTTATCCAAATGTTACTTTTTAGGTATCCCAGAGCTATGGCTAGTGCCTCACCAACAAAAGGAAGAAAAGTGAAGAAGGCCATCATGGCACCCTTCCCATGCACAAAGTTAATGGCTTTAGTTACTTTATCTTTTTTTATTTTAAGATATTTTTCCATCCATTCTGTTTTTCCTAAAAAACCGATAAAGTAGCCTGTCATTCCACCCGATGTGCTACCTAATGTTGCCATGAATACGCAAAAGATCGGGGAAAAATTTAATTTGAGCATTGTTAGGATGATAACCTCAGAACTAAGGGGCAGAAAGATACCTGATATAATAACAGCTAGGATTAATCCGATTGTTCCCCAACTGTTGAAATTTTGTTCTAATATATTTATAAAAGTATCCATATATGGT
>Ga0172377_10005505_pt1 | contig 13015 bp, 11 predicted proteins | sample Pumphouse3metaG_FD_119749 | JGI IMG/M metagenome (GOLD analysis project Ga0172377, IMG submission 119749) | Leachate microbial communities from a municipal landfill in Southern Ontario, Canada - Pumphouse #3 metaG | ecosystem: Engineered > Solid waste > Landfill > Unclassified | place: Canada... | reverse complement strand
TGGCCGGGGTGCCATACACTTATGAGATGTTGCGCAGATTACGTTTCTTTCGGATGGAACTGCCTCGACTGACCACGTTGACTCAAGCAGGAGGCCATATGAAACCTGATTTGGTGAGAGAATTTGTGGAGGGAGCCAGCCGAACGGATAAACGATTTTTTGTAATGTATGGACAAACAGAGGCAACTGCCCGTATCAGTTTCTTGCCATGGGAGATGGCTGAATCGAAATGTCCGAGTGTTGGAATAGCCATTCCGAACGGAAAGATGTATCTTCTGGATGAGAATGGGGCTGAGATTGTCGAATCCGGACGTGATGGTGAGCTGGTCTATGCGGGTAGAAATGTATCGTTGGGTTATGCCGAGGAGAAGACCGATTTGATGAAAAAAGATGAAAATTTGGGCGTGCTCCATACTGGAGACCTAGCTCGTCGTGACGAAGATGGTTGCTTTTATATTACAGGGCGTATGAAGCGGTTGGTGAAAGTATATGGCAATCGTTGCAATTTGGATGCGATAGAGTCACTGTTGAAAGATATTGTACCGGAGTGTGCTTGTGTTGGAGTGGATGATTTGATTTCTATCTTTGTGACGAAAGATGGACTCTCTGATAAGATAAAGTCTTTTTTGGTTCAAAAAACGGGATTGAACATACGGGCATTCAATGTCTGTTTGGTGGATAGCATACCTAGGTCGGCATCAGGGAAAGTTTTGTATGCGGAACTGAATAAATTGTCGTATTGATGGATATAACGAGTATATTGAATATTCCTCCATATAGTTTGGCAAAGGAAGACAAACGGGAGTTACTTAACTCCTGCTGTTTGGATTTGTCAAGATATCATTATGGTCACAGTGATCTTTATAGAAAGATGATGGATGCCGTTGGGTTTAATGTGAATGAATCTGTCGATTATACAGATATTCCGTTTCTTCCTGTTCGGCTTTTTAAAGAGCTCGAATTGAGAAGTGTTCCGGAGAATGAGGTGGTGAAGACGATGACCTCTTCCGGCACTACAGGACAGTCTGTGTCGAAAATATATCTGGATAGGGATACGTCTGCCAATCAGACTAGAGCATTGACAAAGATAGTCTCTTCCTTCATTGGTACGAAACGTGTGCCTATGTTGATATTGGATTCGAGTGGAGTGGTAAAAGACCGGAATATGTTCTCTGCAAGGAGTGCTGGAATCTTGGGATTTTCCATGTTCGGATCCAAGAAGGTGTATGCATTGGATGAGGAGATGAATTTGAACGTGTCTTTGATTCGTGATTTTTTGGAGGAACATAGGGGTGAACCTATTTTTATGTTTGGTTTTACTTTTATGATTTGGCAGCATTTCTATAAGAAACTGCAGGAAACAGGCTATCGTCCGGATTTATCGAATGGAATCTTGATTCATGGCGGAGGATGGAAGAAATTGCTGTCGGAGAAAGTGTCGTCAGCCGATTTTAAACAACGACTGAATGAGGTGTGTGGTATTCCGGTGAGTCATATCCATGATTATTATGGTATGGTGGAGCAGACGGGCACCATCTATATGGAGTGTGAATGCGGACATTTGCATACACCTGCATTTTCGGATGTCTTGGTGCGGCGAACGCACGACTTTTCGTTAGCAGAGTTTGGAGAGAGTGGTTTATTGGAAGTGGTGTCCATCTTACCTCATAGCTATCCTGGACATGTATTGTTGACGGAAGACGAAGGTGTGGTTCTTGGTGAGGATGATTGTCCATGCGGTAGGAAAGGAAAATATTTTAAGATAGAAGGACGAATAAAAAATGCGGAGATCCGCGGATGTAGTGATACGTATGCAGCAAAATTCTGAAAATATCAGGTTGTTGTATCCCGATCAGGTGGATTGGGATGCTTGGCGCTCTCAAAAACCGGATGTCCCGTACTCTGAGGCTGTTGTTTCTTTTTTGGATGAGTTGTCTAGTGCATTGTTGCACGACAAAAGGGCAAAGTCTTATCCGGATGTCATGACATTCGCTTTTTTTTGTAGAAAAGCGAATGTCATGAGATGCAAGAACCAGACATCGATAGAGGGGTTGAGATTGGGGCGAGGGGTGTTGTTTCATGTTGCACCCTCAAATGTGCCTATTAATTTTGCATTTTCGTTAGTGGCAGGATTATTGGCCGGAAATAGGAATGTGGTGAGGGTCTCTTCTAAAGAATTTCCTCAAGTTGCATTGGTTGTCGATCATCTGAAATCATTTTCCGATACGAACCGTTGGCCATCTGTTTTGCAACGGATTGTCTTAGTACAATATGAAAGGGGAGGTGGTGCTACATCCTTCTTCTCTTCGTTTTGTCATGTTCGAATAATTTGGGGAGGAGATTCGACGATAAACCAAATCCGGAAATCGCAGATTCCGGCACGTTCGTTTGATGTTACCTTTGCAGACCGTTATTCGATGGCGGCCATTAATGCAGACGGTGTGGATGTTCAGAATATCGCGTCTTTGGCGTCGTCTTTCTATAATGATACGTATCTGTTTGATCAAAATGCCTGCTCTGCTCCTCATCTAGTGGTGTGGTTCGGAGAGGTGGAGAAGATAGAGATGGTACAATCCTTATTTTGGGATGCCCTTTGTAAGGTAGTAAAAGAAAAATATAAATTTCAACCGGTTTTGGCGGTTGATAAATTGACGGCTTTTTATCGACAGTCGGTAGCTATGCCGATAAAGAAAGTTCGGACAGATGATAATCTTTTGGTTCGAGTTTGTCTGGATCGTTTGTCTGCCGATGTGGATGAATATAAATGTGCCGGTGGCTATTTTTCGGAATATATAGCGAAGGATTGGAGTGAAGTGGCTGATATTGTGAATAATAAATATCAGACGTTGGCCTATTCCGGTTTCACAAAACAAGAATTGCAGGCATTCATCGAGGAAAATCGGTTGACGGGCATCGATCGGGTAGTCCCTATTGGAGCAACCACCGACTTCTCGTTGATTTGGGATGGTTATGATTTAATTAGGACATTAAGTAGGGTTGTTTCGATAAAATAGTTGTATGGGAAAAGTTGATAGTAAGGATTTCCGGATTCCGAAAGCAAAGGGCATTCCTTATGGTGGCGGACAAGAACGGGATTTGTCCAAGTATTTTAAGGAGAGTTCGAAAGCACATGGAATGGGAAAATTTAGATATATGTGGGTGCGGTTGCGCAATTATCTCTGTTTTTTGTTGGCGTATGTTGCACCATCCAATAAGTTTAGGGTGGCGTTGAATAGATGGAAAGGCGTACACATTGCGGATGGTGCATATATCGGTATGTTTGTTTTTATGGATAACGCCTATCCTGAATATATCTTTGTAGAAGAAGATGCGGCTATTAATGCGGGTTGTGTATTGGTTGCCCATTTTAATCCTATGGCTCATTTCCGGCGTACGGTTTTAGCAAAAGTTGATCCGATTGTGATAAAGCGGGGTACCATGTTGGGAATGAGATGTATGATTATGCCGGGAGTTACCATTGGGGAATATTCGATGGTATCTGCGGCTTCTGTCGTATATAAAAATGTTGAAAAACAAATGATTGTAAGGGGGAATCCTGCGGAGGAAATAGGGAAGGTTAGATTATGAATATATTAGTTCAACTTAGTCATCCGGCTCATTTCCATCTTTATAAGGTGGTTATAGCCAATCTGAAGAGAGAAGGTCATCAAGTCTTTATTCTCATCAAGACCAAAGACATATTGGAGAGTCTGCTGGAAAATGCAGGTCTTGATTGCCATAACATATTACCGATTGCCCATCGAAAAAACAAGTTGGGTGTTTTTTTTGATATGCTGAAACGAGATTGGAAGATGTATCGCTTTTGCCGTAAGCATAAGATAGATTTACTTACTGGTTCCACTCCGGAAGTGGCGCAGGTCTCTTGGTTCTGCAATGCCTATGGTTTGGTTGTCGGAGAAGATGATGCGGCAGTTGTTCCCGCTTTCGGAAAGGTGGCGGCTCCGTTTTTGAAATGTCTGCTTACACCTATTGTCTGCGATAATGGAAAAATGGAAAATGTCTCGGTGAAGACGTCTAGCTACAATGAGCTGGCATATCTTCATCCCAATCATTTCTCTCCGGACAGGAGTGTGGTGGAAAGGTACTTTTCTGCGGACAAGCCCTATTTCATCCTTCGTTTTGCTCAACTGAATGCCCATCATGATAAGGGCATAAATGGCATAAATACGGAGATTGCCCAGCATCTTGTTGATCTGTTGAGGCCTCACGGCGACATTTATATTACGTCAGAGCGTGAATTGGAGCCTCAGTTTGAACAGTATCGTATAAGAATTAATCCATTGGATATGCACCATGTGATGGCTTTTGCCCAACTCTATATTGGCGATAGCCAGACGATGGCCGCAGAGGCGGGCGTTTTAGGTGTCCCGTTTGTCCGATTCAATGATTTTGTAGGACGAATCGGCTATTTGCGGGAGTTGGAAGATGTGTATCAACTTGGGTTTGGAATCCGTACGGATCAAACGGATCGTCTATACCAGACCGTAGTCCAATTATTGGAGATGCCGGATAGACAAACCATATTTAGACAACGGCGACAGAAGATGCTTTCCGAAAAGATTGATTATGCTAAGTTCTTGACTTGGTTCATGGAGGATTATCCGCGGAGTAGGGAGGTGATGCAGCAAGACCCTAACTGTCAATGTAAATTCAGATAGGAAGGTTTGAAAATTATCACCGACATAAATGAGTTGGAATATTCGGATTGGAGAAGTTTCGTTTTCGAACATCCGGAAGGAAACATATTCCAGACTCCGGAGATGTATGATTTGTATGATCGGACGGAGAACCATCGGCCAGTTCTTGTGGCGATGCTGGACAGTTCGGGTAAGATGGCCGGTGTTTTGTCTGGTGTGGTGGTGTCTGTTTCTCCTTTGTTTGGGAAGTGGAGCGCAAGGTCCATTGTGACGGGTGGTCCTTTGTTGGATTCTAATTCGTTGGATAGGGCAGATATGTTATTGTCTGCGTATGAGCGAGAGGTGGAAGGTGACGTTTTGTTTTCCCAATTTCGAAATATCAATGATTTGGGCAGATTGGATCCTTTTTTCTCTTCTGTAAAATATAGAAGAGAACCTCATTTGGATTATCGGATAGATTTGACAATGTCTGAGTCGGAGCTGTGGGACAACCTGTCGTCTTCCTGCCACAACAAAATCAGTAAATCGGAGAGGGAGATGTTGGAGATACGTACGTTTCTATCCGACGCAGAGATACGAGTGGCCTATGATATGCTAGTGGAGGTCTATGGAAGGGTGAAGCATCCGCTTCCTCCGTTGTCTCTATTTTTGAATGCGCGTGATATCTTAGGCGATTCTGTTGTCTATGTTGGTGCTTTTAAGGAGAATAGGATGGTGGCGATGCGGATGTTGTTGGTTTATAAAAAAGTGTGGTATGACTGGTATGCGGGGAGTTTTAGGGGGCAGGGCCAACTTTCGCCTAATGAGATTTTGACTTGGAACATCCTTCGGATGGCAAAGAATGCTGGTGCGGAGCTATTCGATTTTGGTGGTGCCGGAAGACCGGATATTCCGTATGGAGTTAGGGATTACAAACGTAAATTTGGAGGCAAGGAGGTCGATTTTGGCCGATTTGAACGAATATACCACCCTTTCCTTGTGAGGTTGGCGAAATGGTATGTGAAATGAAAATTTGCAATAGAGAGAAATGAAGCTATCGATTATAACAATAAACTACAATAATAGGGAGGGCCTGATTAAGACAATGGCTAGTGTTGGCGGTCAGACTGTCGATGTTTTTGAGTACATCGTGGTAGATGGAGCCTCCACAGATGGATCTGTCGATGAAATCGAGAAATGGAAGATGCAAAACAAGAAGGACATCCGTTTCCGTTTTGTATCAGAAAAGGATAAAGGCATTTATGATGCTATGAATAAGGGAATTGGAATGGCAACCGGCGAGTATGTGGAATTCCTCAATTCGGGCGATTGCCTATACTCAGATGATGTGGTGGAACGGATGTTGCCATTCTTGTCAGCCGACCAAGGTGTCTCCATCTTTTATGGAAATATGATGAAGAGAATGCCTAAAACCATATTGAGGGACAGAAGTTTTAATGGAGCAGAAATAACCCTGTTGGGTATGTTTACCGGTACATTGAACCATTCTCCTGCCTATATACGGAGGAGTCTGTTTGATAAATATGGCGGTTATGATACAAGTCTGAAGATTGTTTCGGATTGGAAATGGTATTTGAAGTCGATTATACTAGGGGGGGAGAAGGTGCTTTATGTAGATCTGGACATCACTCTGTTTGATATGAATGGCATCAGCAATACAAACAGGGACCTTGACAGAGGTGAACGTACTTTGGTGTTGTCGGAGATGTTTCCACCTGCTGTTTTGAAGGACTATGAACAATGGGCATTCCCTATTTCACAGATGAAAAGATTGCAGCGTTACGGTTGGGCCTATCGTTTGGTCTGGTTTCTGGAGCGTTGTCTGTTTCAGTTGGACAAAAGGAGGCAGAAGGATCAGATTGCTAGATGAAATCAGTGTTTCATACACGTCAATCATTCTTTTTTAATCTAAAATTATATATCTATTATTAGATGGTAATGGATTTTAAATTAGTCACATATAAACTATTTCTTGAAGCTTTACTAAAGGCTAAATATACCTTTGTGAAGTTCTCTGATTATATCTCCGCGTCACCAGATGGCAATTGTATAGTGTTGCGTCATGATGTGGATGCGTTGCCGAATAATTCGTTGGATACGGCGAAAATAGAGTTTTCGTTGGGAATTGTCGCCACCTATTATTTTCGGGCGGTTCCTGAAAGTTGGGATGAGTCTGTAATTCTACAGATTGCAGGTTTTGGCCATGAAGTGGGCTATCATTACGAAAGCCTAACCACTTGTGGTGGTGATGTGGAGGCTGCCTATTCCGATTTCACCGGAAATTTGCGGCGTTTACGTCAATTAGTCCCAGTGACCTCCATTTGTATGCATGGCAGTCCGCTTTCACCATATGACAGCAAAGAGATTTGGAAGAAGTATGATTATCGGTCGTTGGGTATAGAGGGCGAACCATATCTGGATGTTGATTTCTCCAATCTGTTTTATATGACCGACACAGGAAGGCGATGGGATGGATTTAAGGTGAGCGTGAGGGATCGGATTCCTACTTATCAGGATGTTTGGCGAAGGAATGGGCTCGTCTTTCATTCCACAGAGGATGTTATAGGAGCAATCCGTTCCGGTAGATTTCCGAATAGGGCGATGATTACGACACATCCGCAACGATGGACGGATGATAGACTGTTATGGATGAAAGAATTTATTTTGCAGAACATAAAAAATAAGATAAAACGTCTGAAATTATTATTTTGTTCATAATTTGTCTGTTAATTGCTTTTAAAATAGGTGCGGATGGAGTTATCTTTGTTAGTGATAAACATCTAATCTATGTCGGGACCAGGGAAAGGAAAAAATTTATATTCGGCTATTTATGTTACGATTGATTTATTTATCATATTTGTATCATACATACTAATATTGTCTATATTTCCACTTACGAGTGACGATCCATTTGCCAAGTATAATGATCTATTATTGATCTATGTGGCTATTTGGTTTGTTGTCGGCTCGTTTTTATGGAAATACTCGTCGTCGATGATGGGTATCCGTTGTTTATTTTGTCGGATTCTGTATTCTGATTTATTATCCATTTTATTATCCATTGTCGTATTTCAGTATGTTGGCGTTAAAGGACTATCCGTCAACGTGCTGTTTCTTGTGTCCGCTAGTGTTTTATTTTTGGAGCTGTCAATCTTTTCATTGATTTACAATTTTCGTTTGGTGAAGTCCGATAAGACGTCGGATTGGGTGGAAAATTCCGCCTTGTCATTGTGCTTGACGGAAAAACAATTGGCCTTCGTCAAACGATATCTGTCGGACGATACGATTGCCAACCTTCAAAGCAAGGGCACTGTATTGGAGTTGTTGCAGATGGAACAGAAGTCTTGTTTTGTCCATACCCAGCGATTCAACAAGGTGGAAGAGCCTAATCTTTTTTTGGCGATAGCCAATCAGAAGATAGCGGACTGCGGTTATTTCCTCGGCTTCTTTGAGACAAAGAGCGCACGTAAAAGGCGTCTATTGAAATCTATGCCTTACGGATTGAATTATATCCATTATGTCTATGATTTCTTTTTCAAACGCTTTTTTCCTAATTTCTATCTGACGTCGACCTTCTTTTCCCAATTATATACTAAGATAGACAGAGTCTATTCTAAGGCCGAAGTTTACGGTCGTTTTTATTGCGCCGGTTTTGAGTTCGTGAACGATTGTAAGATAGACGGAAATACGTATTTTGTATTTAAAAAGGCAGGAAAACCGCAGAAATACAAGGAAGTATCTTCCGGTTTGTTGATCGGACTATGTAGGATAGGGAAGAATGGACGTAAGTTTATTGAGTACAAGTTGCGCACGATGTATCCTTATAGTCAGTATCTACAGTCGTTTATGATCAGTCGTAATCGCTTGAGGGAGGGTGGCAAGATAAACAAAGATGTGCGTATCACCCGATTTGGAGCTATCAGTAGACGCTTATGGATTGATGAATTGCCACAATTTGTGAATCTACTGAAGGGAGATGTCAAGTTGGTGGGAGTTAGGCCTTTGAGCATTCAGTATTTCAATTTATATACTCCGGAGCTACAACAACTCAGGATGAGATTCAAGCCGGGCATGTTGCCTCCATTTTATGCGGATATGCCGAAAACTCTCGATGAAATACAGGCCTCAGAGATGAAGTATCTGAAGTCATGCGAGGAGAAAGGCGTGTTGTTTACAGATTTAAAATATTTGTTTCTTATATTCAATAATATAGTTCTTAGGCGGGCTCGTTCCCATTAACAAATAAAAGAGATTCATAATGAAAGGATTTTTAGTGAGCATCATTGCGATTTCGTCATTTATTTTTAGCCTTTCGGCGCAGTATATAGTGGAAGATGTGGCCAATGTGGCCATTTATGAGTTTTTGGATGAAATGGCAGGAGAAAAACTCATTCAGATAAATTCGGCGGTGAAACCGTATAGTAAGCAGTTTATATCAGATAAGTTGCTCGAATTGGAGGGCATGAGGAACCGGTTGAATCATCGTCAACAGCAGTCTTTGACTTTCTTCATGCAGAATTACTCTCTGGAGCGTAACGAGTTGCCTAGCGATACGCATTGGAATATAATCGATAAAAACGACATCTCATTGGCTATATTACCCCCTGCATTCTACTATAAGGATACGCTGTTTAGGGCCAAAATAAATCCCATCTTAGGTGTGACGGTGGAGCATAACGGCAATGGAACCCGTTATCAGCGTTATTGGGGAGGTGAATTTCAAGGCATGGTGGGCAACAATTTCGCTATATATGGAAGTCTGAGAGACAATCATCTGAACAAGGAGATATTGGCGGAACCTACCTATCTGACTCCTACGGTAGGAGGTGCCTATAAACGAACAAATGATGGTACAAGTGCCGATTTCAGCGAGATGAGAGGTGGTGTCACTTATGATTGGAAATGGGGAAATATTGGTCTGGTGAAAAACCATGTCGTTTGGGGTGATAATTACAACGGTGCGAATATATTTTCGGGTCGCACGCCCTCGTTTCCTATGATTGTATTCAATCTGAAACCGGCAAAATGGTTCGAACTTAATTATTTCCATGGATTTCTGACCTCTAATGTGCTCGATTCTACCGACTATTATGTGGGTGAGGACAATGAACTTCGGTACCGTTACCGGAATAAATATTTGGCGGCCAATATGGTGACAATAACGCCGGTCAGCGGGTTGAATATAGGTCTAGGAAACTCCATCGTCTATGCCGAAAGGTCGGTGAAAGCGGGATACCTGATTCCTATCATGTTCTTCAAATCGATAGACCACTCGTCTACCATGGGGTCCGAAAATCAGAATTCACAGATGTTTTTGAATGTCAGTTCTCGTAACATCCGGCATTTACATCTGTACGCATCCATTTTTGTCGATGAATTGAGCGTGGAGCGTTGGTTTAACGACCAACACAACTTCAGTAGCATTAAGGCGGGCGCCAATCTCGCTAATTTTCCATTCCAAAACCTTTCATTGACGGGCGAGTATACTTATACCTACCCGATTACGTATAAGCATAGGGTGCTGAATACGGTGTTTTCATCCAATGATTTCGGACTTGGCCATTATTTAGGCGATAATTCCAAGGAGATTTATCTCTCGATGACCTATAAGCCTTTCTCTACTTTCCAGGTGAAGGCATCCTATACCAATGCGCAGCATTTTAATGATTATGCCTATCTGGATGGCAAACAATCTGTCTTGACTCCTGTGATGCAGGACAAGACATGGTCTAATAATACGATGGCGCTGGAGTTCCGTTATCTTTTCTTGACAAACCTATATGCTACGGTGGGTGTCTCGTTGAGTGACATAAAAGGTTATGGAGTATCCTCCAAAGAGGAGTGTAATGAGGTGAGGCGTGCCGCGCAGGAATATCTTGATCTCTATACTCCGAAATTTTATCAAGGAAAAAATACAAATTTCAATTTCGGATTGAATTACTATTTTTAATTTTGAATGAGATAGCGGAATTTTATCTATTTATGTAAAAAAAGTGATATGAGGAAAATTCAGATGGTTGACTTGAAGAGTCAATACGATAACATAAAGGAGGAGGTTAATGCCGGGATTCAGGAGGTTATCGATTCAACAGCCTTTATAAAAGGAGGAAAGGTGAATGATTTCCAACTAAATATAGAACATTATCTGGGAGTGAAACATGTCATTCCTGTCGGAAATGGAACCGATGCGTTACAGATTTCTCTTATGGCTCTTGGTCTGAAGCGTGGCGACGAAGTGATTACGCCAACCTTTACTTTCATAGCGACGGCGGAGGTTGTCGCTCTTTTAGGGTTGACGCCTGTTGTCGTGGATGTTGATCCGGATACGTTCTGTATGTCGGTGGATAGAGTGGAGAAAGCCATAACGCCAAAGACGAAGGCCATCGTTCCTGTACATCTGTTCGGTCAGAATGCGGATATGGAGGCGTTGTTGAAGTTGGCGGACAAACATGGTCTATATGTGGTGGAGGATGCTTGTCAGTCGATTGGTGCTGAATATCGCTTCTCCGATGGACGGGTGAAAAAATCCGGTTGTATGGGTGATTTTGGATGCACATCCTTTTTCCCTTCAAAAAACTTGGGCTGTTATGGTGATGGTGGAGCTATTTTCACGGATGATGATGCTTTGGCTGCGGAAGCGCGTTGTATAGCCAACCATGGCATGGTGGTGCGTTATCATCATGACAGGATTGGCGTCAATTCCCGTCTGGACAGCATACAGGCTGCGGTGTTGGATGTGAAACTGAAATATCTGGATGGTTATATCCGTAATAGGCAGGCTGCTGCCAATTTCTATGATACGGCTTTCGAGACTTGTGGTCGGATAAAGATACCGGTTCGAAGCCGGCAATCAACTCATGTCTTTCATCAGTACACGGTTTGTCTGGACGAGTCGGTAAATAGGGATCTTTTGCGAAAGAGGTTGGATGAAAAGGGGATTCCTGCGATGATTTATTATCCTATTCCGTTACATTTGCAGAAGGCTTATCAGGACGAACGTTACAAGGCGGGGGATTTTCCCGTTGCCGAAAAACTAGTGCGGACAGTCTTGTCGTTGCCGATGCATACGGAGTTGGACAAGGAACAGTTGGACTTCATCTCGAAGACGGTATGCCAGTTGATAGAGGAATGTTTGATAAGAAGATAATATATGAAACGATATGAGTGAAGAGTATTTTTCGCATCCGACGGCTGTCGTTGATGATGGTTGTAAAATAGGGAAAGGGACGAAGATATGGCATTTTTCACATATCATGTCGGGTTGTATCCTTGGCGATGATTGCAATATCGGTCAGAATGTAGTCGTTTCTCCTGAGGTGGTTTTGGGAAGGAATGTGAAGGTACAGAACAATGTATCTATCTATACGGGAGTTGTCTGTGAGGATGATGTCTTTTTGGGGCCATCCATGGTCTTTACCAATGTCATCAATCCGAGAAGCCATGTGTGCCGAAAGTCGGAATATAAAAAGACCATAGTGCGCAGAGGTGCGTCCATAGGAGCCAATGCCACGATCGTATGCGGAAATGAGATAGGAGAGTATGCTATGATCGGAGCGGGTGCCGTAGTGACCAAGCCTGTGAAGCCATACGCTTTGATTGTCGGAAATCCCGCCCGGCAGGTAGGTTGGGTCAGCGAATACGGACATAAATTGTTTTTTGGAAAGGAAGATAATATGGCCGTTTGCCCGGAGACGGGGCAGGTTTATGAACTCTGCGATGGAAACGTGCGTGAGATAATGGAAAAATAAAACGGAAGAAATGATAAAATTTGCGGTAGTAGGACAAGGACATATCGGCAAGAGACATGCCGAGATGATCCGCAGAAATCCGGATTCTGAACTGGTGGCAGTGTGTGATAGTCAGCCTAAGGAGGAGCTTGGATTGACGGAACTGGAAGTTCCTTTTTTTAGTAGCATAGATGATATGCTCAGTTCCGGTTTGGATATTGACGTGGTCAATATCTGTACCCCCAACGGTTATCATGCGGAGTATGCCATCAAGGCGTTGGAGACGAAGCACCACGTCGTTTTGGAAAAACCTATTGCGTTGACGAAGCGAGATGCGGAACGTATTGTTTTTAAATCTCTGGAGGTTTCCAAACACGTGTTTTGCGTGATGCAGAACCGTTATTCTCCGCCTTCCGTATGGTTGAAGGAAGTTATCACGGACGGACGCTTGGGCGACATCTATATGGTTCAGTTGAATTGTTATTGGAATAGAGACGACAGATACTACAAGCAGGGCAATTGGCATGGAGATGCCTTGCTGGACGGAGGAACTCTGTTCACTCAATTCTCCCATTTCATCGATATCTTGTATTGGCTGTTTGGCGACATTACGAACATAAGTGGCAATTT
>Ga0172377_10005504_pt1 | contig 13015 bp, 8 predicted proteins | sample Pumphouse3metaG_FD_119749 | JGI IMG/M metagenome (GOLD analysis project Ga0172377, IMG submission 119749) | Leachate microbial communities from a municipal landfill in Southern Ontario, Canada - Pumphouse #3 metaG | ecosystem: Engineered > Solid waste > Landfill > Unclassified | place: Canada... | reverse complement strand
ATCTAAATCTATTAAGCTGTTAAATATGTTTTTTTGTTAATCATATAAATCTTAAGGTGTTGAATAAGTTATTTTTGTATGTTTTAAATTTATTAAATATGATAAGCTTTTTTGTGTAAGTATTTATATCTATTAAGCTTTTAATAATTTTATTGTTAAAAATTTTAAATTAAAAATTTTATAAAACATCTTTTATATTTATTATAATATTTAATCTATATCTCTATTTTTAAATATGGTATAAGTTGGTATTATTAATATAATCGCAAACACAGCTGTGATAATGCCACTGAATAATAAATTCATATTAGATAATAAAGGTGAAGTAAATTGAAGTCCGAATGCACCGCTTGCATTTCCACCATTATTAAATGTTCCACCAAAGAATTTAAAGAAATCCAAGTTCGAAAATGGAAGATATTGATAAAATTCAGAACTAGCAAACAATGAATTACCAAGCAAAGCAACAAATAAATAAATCAAAATTGATATGATCACAGCAGCCATATTACTTTTAAATGCAGTTGAAATAAATACTGCTAGCATAGTATATACAGCAATTCGAACAATTAATGTAAATAGATAAATTAACATTAAAATATAGGGCTCAACAAATACTATTGTTTCCGCATTAATAATACACATAATTTTGCTACTATCTAGTGAATACGCGTTAGTGCCAACAATAAAAGTTATAATGGTTGAAATGGCTAAGAATATTATTCCAAACACCATTGTAGCTATTATTTTGCTTGACATAATTTTGTGGCGTTTATATGGTCGTATTGCTAGTAATTTCATGGTTCCGCCCATGTTTTCACCAGCAATCATTCCTGCACCTATTACGACACAAAAAATAATAATGATAAAGCTTAAAAATTCAAGTCCATAATAAACAAAATCGTATGCATTGATTTCATAATTACTAGTATATCCCGCCTGAAAAACATTTGCAAATTCATATTCATACAAATCATTTTCAAACAAATAATTATTTTTTACTATAGATTCTTTTAATTTATATTGATTATAATCTTCAAAATCATTGCCATAATAGCTAAGTATTTGGTTATAACTTTTAATCTCTGTAATGTAAAGTAAAATATTGTTATAAATTATTTCCTTGGCTTCCACCGTTGTTAAATAATAGTTCGTAACTAATTGTTTAAACAGTGCCACATTATCTGAATTCATATTATAATCGCTTGATGAGTTGGCTTGCACCACACTTGCAAGCATTGTGTCATTAATTAATTCGCACTTGCTTATAGCGGTTGTGTAATAAGAACGCAATTGTGTAATTTCATCGCTTGAAACTATAATCTGTTCAACGTTATCTAAAATATTATCAATGATTCCTATATAGTTGTTTTCGGAAACTTGCTCAAATATACTCATGTGAAAATCTGATGAAGAAGTATTCCCTGTAACAGAAATTTGTGCGTATAATATATTTGCGTTATTTAATAATTTTTCATAATTATTTTTTGTAATATATAATGAAGCATAGCTTGAATTAATACTTTCAATACTTGTAATTAAATTTTGTGTAGCAAGCAACAAGCTTTGTCTGTAACTTTCAGTTGAACTAGATGCGTTAATTGCCGCAGTAGTGTAATTTTGAAATATACCGTCTATATCATCAATTTGCGTTAATAAAGAACTTTTTGTTATTACATCTAATGTGTTTGATAAGCTAGAATAAAAATCTAATAATCCATCAAGTTCTTCTAATTTATCATCGTAATTGCTTTTATAAAGAATATTATTAATAAATTTTGTATTTACCGAAACTATAGTTGTCCCATCAATATCGATTATATTATTTTCCCTTTGAGCAGGCGAGAAAGTTAAAACAGTGAAAATAAGTGCAATAACTAAAAAAGCCGTCATTATAAATATTGCAGGACGAACAAAGATTTTTTCTAGTTCTCCATTTATTAATTTAAAAATCGAATACATAATTCACCTTTTAGTTCGTTTAATTTGCAAGAGATATTATAAGTTTAGTTTAAAACTTTCAATTATCGTTTAAGTAAACTATTTAAAATTTGTATTTAGCATTAGTATTTTTATAAACCAGCTGATTATAAATAAAGCTATTTGTAAAAATTTTAATAATATCAACTTTAATTAGGCTTAATATTATTTTTGGTTAAGATTATCACATTTTTGTTATTTAGCTAATTTGGTTATTAGGATTTTCACCAACTATACTTAAAAACATTTCTTCTAAACTTTTAACTTGCATTTTAACGCCAAATATCGCTAATTGCTTGCTTGTTAAAAATGAAATAATTGAAGGGATCATATTCTCGCTCGCATTACAAATTATATTGGAACCAGCTAGTTCAACATTTAAGTTAAACTTTTCCATTATTAATTTTCCAGCGTAATTAGGATAATTGACCTTGATTGCAACTTTTTGTGTTCCTGATTGACCATTTTTTATTTGATCAATAGTTTTAATTTCCTTTAACTGTCCGTTATCTATTATGGCAATTGTATCGCAAATAAGTTCCATTTCAGCTAAGATATGACTTGAAATTATAATAGAAATATTCATTTTTGTAGCTAAATATTTTAAAAATTTACGAACTTCTAAAATCCCATTTGGATCAAGCCCGTTGGTTGGCTCATCAAGTATTAATATTTTGGGATTATGAAGCAAAGCTTGTGCAATTCCCAATCTTTGTCGCATGCCTAGTGAATAATTTTTAAGTGGTTCATTGATTCTTTTTTCTAGTCCCACAAGTTCAACAATTTGCATAATTCTGTCTTTTGAAATACCTTTATAAAGGCTTGCATAATATTTTAAATTTTGATATCCAGTCATATAACTATACATGGTTGGTGTTTCAATTATTGCACCAATCATATTTATAGCCTTTTCAAAACTTTTCTTTATTGAGTACCCACAAATCCAAACTTCGCCACTTGTAATTTTGCTAAGTCCAGTAATCATTTTAATAGCAGTTGTCTTGCCTGCACCATTTGGACCTAAAAAACCAAAAATTTCACTCTCTAAAACTTCAAAGGAAACATTATCAACTGCCCTTCGTTCATTATAGATTTTAGTTAAATTTTTTACTTTTAAAGTTATTTTTGGCAAAATTTACCTCCAAAACTAATTAATTATATCACACACTATATTTATTGTCTAGTATTTTAATTTTCTATACTTTTTTTATAGAAATTTGCTTAGGTTTATGCATAAATTATATATAATAAATTATATTGATGTGAATTAAACAAAAATTTTATTTTATATTATTATAAAAATTATTAAAAATATATTTTTGCTGTTATTAAAAATAAAAAATTATATTTTTCCTACTAATAAAAATTAAAAATTATAAATACAGCAACAATTTATTAGTTTTATTAAATTTAGATTAGTGCGTTTTATAATTTAATTATTTTAATAAGTTATAATAAAACAATATATTTATTACAAATTTATAGTCTTAATTATAGTTTTAATTCCGCTATTTTCCTTAGAATGTAAAGTAATGTAAAAAATCGGTATAAATTTATAAAACATAATAGATAATAATGTTTGAATTTAGCAAAATATGGCAAAATTTAGCAAAATATGGCAAAAAATGTAATAAATTGCTTGTTTTTAATATATAAAATTGATATAATTAATTAATTTTATAGATAAAGGGGGCTTTGATAAAGGGTGCTTAAATTAATTAGCATAATTGCAGGATCTGTATTAGCTATTTTTGCAATATCGTTTGGTTTATTATATTTGTTTTGTAATAATTGCAATTTAGAATTAAGTCAAGATAAAGTATATATTTGTGAAAATACAAAGCTTAATTTCGAGGATTGTCCTTTGAAAACTAACAAAATCAGTTTATTAGATTTTGTCAGTTCAAATACTAATGTGGCTACAATTAATATTGAAGAAAAATGTATAGAAGCAATAAATGTTGGGGTTTCTCTGATTACAGTTCAATTAAAAGATCAACGATTAAATTTTACTTTATATGTGCAGTTGTTAGAAAACGAAAATTTAAGTTTTGAAAATGAAAGCCTTACATGTTTTATTAATAATGATGAAAAATATAATAATTTAATTCTTTACAATAATGAGGCAATTTTTCCCTATGCAATTATTACTTATGAAGATGAAAACATTGTCGAATACAATGCAATTTCAGGGACTATTAATCTAATTAATGTGGGCGAAACAACAGTTTATGCATATATTCCAGCAAATGATGAAAATGTTGTAATATCTTTTAATGTAAACGTTACGAATTATAATTTTGTAAGTAGTATAGAATTTATAGATAGTCAAATGAAATTACTGATAACTGATGAATTACTTGAATACCCTTTGATAATTGAATACTTGTATGAAGATAACGAATACATGCCTGATGTAAATTTATCATCAAGTAACGATAATGTTGAATTTACTGCAAATGGAATTATATTGCTTAATGAAGGTGAAACCGTTATTTATGCATCAAGTCAAGGGATTGATGGCATAATTACAGCTGAAATGACATTAATTATCTATGATAATTGTGAAATAAAAACTGAATTATTAAATGCAAGTGATGAATCTGTAACTTTTGTAAAAAGTGGATACAAAGCTGATGGACTTTATGATGATTATGTTTTAGTAATTAATGCATGCTACGTTGATAACTATGATAATTTTATTATTTATATAAATGAAGAAAGTGCGAATTTAGTTAGTGATTTAAGTTTAAATGGCTTATTAATAAAAACAATAGATATTAGTGATGGCAAAATTTATGTTCCAATTAATTTTATAGGGGCTGAAAGTTTAAGTATAAAAATTGAAACAACGAATGAATTTTACAATTTTGAGGATAGTATTGTTTCTAATACAATAGATATAGAAGTTGTTGAATACATTAATGAAATTAACGAGAAATTTGAAAGTTATCAAGGTGCTGATTTGATTTATAATCTTGTTGCAACTGAAACCAATGGTATTAATTATTATACCATTTATTATGCATTAGGGGATGATGAATCTTTGCAAACTGCAATTTTAGATAGCTACCCATATTATTTTGCATTTAAAGATAATCAACCCTTCTCGATTGCAATTTCTAGTGATAACTCAATTTTGCTTCAAGATGGATTAATTTTTACAAGCATTGCAAGCGGGCAAACATTCATTACCTTAACTGCAAATGATGGTTCAATATATCAAAAAACCATAGTAATAGTTGTTGAAGAAATTGAAGTTCAAGAATATTATTTTGATTCTAGTGAAAGTATTGAATTATTAGTTGGTGAAACTTATAATTTAAGCCCAACATATTTACCGATTTATGCAAGCAGTTTCATATGTGCAACCTATACTTTAAGTGATATGAATGTCCAGCCAGTTTGTTCGATTGAAAACGGTATAATAACTGCAATTTGTGCATCAACTGTGCCTGCAAAAATTATAGTTGCTCTCGGGGATTATGAAATTGAATATTCAATAGTTGTGAGAAATGAAACAATTGCAATTCAAATATATGATACTTTTGAAAGTAACTATGTTGCATCGTTATCATTAACTACAAATCAAATAAAAAATTTAAGAATTATAACTGAAATTACCATCACATCTATAAGCATTGTATCAAGTGATAATGAAATTGTATCAGTTAGCATAACTAATCAAAAACTATTTAGTTTAACGGCCCTAAAAGCTGGCACAGTCACCATTACAATAGAATTAAATAATGACCCAAGCCTTCAAATAACGCTAGAGGTAGTCGTCTTTTAAAAAATAAACAATAATTTGAAGTGACTCATAGGGTTAACTTCATATACGAACATAAAGAATACTTCACAATTAAATAAAAAAAATACATAAAATTATAAAAAAAAATTACAAAATCGTTTGACATTATTTAAATTTATCTATAATTATTAACAATTTATTGAAACCTTATTATTATTCATGAAACTAAATCTTAATTTACAATTTCTTATTTAATAATTAATTATCATGAAACAAAAAGGAGATATAAATTGTATTTTTTTATGCAATTAATATCTTTATTTTATTGTTGAATTTTAAAATAATTTTTATATTTAATGATAAAATTTTTAACAATTTTATTTTATAATGTATAAAAAAAATGTTGACATTTTAATTTTTATATGATAATATATGCAAGTCAAACGTGAAAACATGGGGGTGTAGCTCAGTTGGCTAGAGCACCTGCCCTGCAAGCAGGGGGTCATCGGTTCGAATCCGATCATCTCCACCATAACGTTTGGCATAAATTTAATTAAACGATTTAGTTATTTTATTTTAAATAATAGTAAATCGAGATTGCCAAGCAAATTATTTATTAAATTAACACAAGATTTAGATTAATTGTTAAATGGTGGACAAAAGCCATGAAAACGATTACATAGGAATGTAGCTCAGCTGGTTAGAGCACCACCCTGATAAGGTGGGGGTCGGTGGTTCAAGTCCACTCATTCCTACCATGACAACATTACAAAAACAATTACAATTTTGAGATATATCAAAAGTGTAAGAAAAGTGTGAGAATTTTTTAAAAATTAATGTAATAATAAGACTAGGTGTCAATCTAGTTTAGTTAGTATAGGATTCATACGGAATAAAATTGTTATTTTAATGGTTAAAAATGTTTATGCATAAAGTTAAAGATTATAATGGGAAGTGGTTATTAAAATATTTTATTTAAGAGGTAAAAAATGTTGGCTAAAAAAACAAAACCAAGTTTTGCATTAATTTATGCAAACATTAATGATATCTATGAAATTTCTTATATTACAGGGAATGAATTTAATGCACAACATCTTAGAGATATTGGCTTTATAAACGGCGTTAGATTGCAAATTCTAACAAAAGATAATAAAGGATACATTATCAAAATTTATGGCAATAGGATTGCTATTGATTCTAAAATTTGTAAAAATATTTATGTTACTGAAATAGAACACGGTTTAGTAAAAAATAATGATAAACAAATAGATATACAAAAAAACGATAATGCTTATGAAATACTTAAGTAGGTGGATTATTAATAATTTATAATATTAATTTCATGCATTTTTTAAGTATGTATTGATTTATTTAAAAGAAAATGGAAAATATATGCAACATTATAAAATCATCATAAATACTTAATTAAAAAAAGACACACATATTTAAATTTTACGTCTTTTAATTATTAAATCATTACCATTGAGAATGTTAACTATTTAACAATTATAATATTATATTTAAATCTTTTTTATGTTGTATAAAGGAAAAATATAAAAAAATAATTGCTAATTATATAAAATTATTTAGATATGATCTTTGTTTTTATTTGCGTAAAGAAAATTTTAAAGTTTAGCAAAATCACTAAATTATTTAAAAATTAAATTAATTTTATTATTTATAAATCTTTCTTTTTATGTTGCATAAAAGCTAAAACATATAGAATTGCACTAATTACTAAAACATATAATATTCTTAAAATTGTTAAATCTGATGAAGAAGTTATATGATTTAGAGCTTCCGAAGGCGATAAAAGCAAGAGTGGTGATAGCCATATTAAAAACTCTAAACTTTTAGGTCCAAGCAGTGCAATGTATCCTATAATATAAGAAACAATGACTATTGTTAATGCGATCGCTCCTGCGTTCGAGCCCTTTTTAGATATACTTGCAAAGAACAGGCCAACAGCAAAAGAGAAGATTATTGGTAAAGTTAAAATTAAATATGTAAATAAAATTGCCCCAAAATTAATTTGATCAGATGCAACAATAAATCCTGCAAGAATTGCGACAATCATTGTTGACAACAGCAACGCAAGTGATGAAACTAAGACTGTCAAACTTTTATTAATAAAAATTTGATTTCTATTATATTTTACAGCGTATAAAAATTCACAAGAACCTAAATTTTGTTCTGCTTGAAAGATATTTGCAGAAGTAAAAGCTGTGTAACCACAAAGAACAACAAGGATAATTTGAAATTCGCTTGCAAAATATGCATTATAATTTCCCATATCAGCTAAACTTTCCATGCCAAAGATTTGCAAAAGTTCTTCACTCATATTAGCCATCATGGTTTCTGCCATATCCCTTACCATAGGGAAAATAAGCATATAAAGTGCCATGACAGCCATTAGTCCAGCACCCCAAATTAAAAGTGATTTTTTTCGTTTAAGCATTTCAAACTTAAAAACGTTTAAATAGTTATTTGTTTTCATAAGGATAATCTCCTATATAATATTTTTTTAATTCATCTTCAACAGAAAGTTGTTTAATTTGGCAATTTTTTAAAGTTAATTTACTTAATTTTTTAATTATATCATTAATATTTTCAAAAACCTCAACAACCTTTTCGCCATTTTCAAGTTCATAAGCCACTTGATGTTTTTGTTTAAAAAGCAAATCTTTAATTTCAAAAATTTTAACAATGACACCATTTTTAATTATACAAACCCTATCACAGTATTTTTCAATTTCGTTTAGATTATGACTAGATAAAAATATTGTTTTACCTTTATTTTTTTCTTCAATTAAGCACTTGAAAAACTTATCTTGCATAATAGGGTCAAGCCCGTTGGTTGGTTCATCTAATATTATAATTTTAGAGTCTTTAATAAGAGCTAAAATTAAACTAACTTTTTTTCTATTACCATAAGATAAATCTGGAATACTTCTCTCAACATCTAATTCAAAATATTTACACAAATTGTCTAATTTAGATTTATCTTTTATTTGCCATGCTTTAAGACAAAAATCAAATAATTCCTTTACTTTTATTTTGTAAAATGTTATTTCAGAGGGAACAAAAGCAACTTCGCTTTTAATTTTGTCCGCATCATTTACAATATCAAGACTATTTAATGTTGCTTTGCCACTAGTTGGATAAATTAAATTTAATAATGTTCTAATTAAAGTAGATTTTCCTGCACCATTTGTGCCTATAAATCCATAAATTTCACCCTCATGCACGTCCAAAGTAATATTATCAATGCCTTTTGTTTTGCCATAAAATTTTGTTAAGTTTTCAATTACTATTGTATTCATTAATCACCTTTCCCCATTTTGTAATAGGAATATTATAACATAATGGAATATAAAATGCTACAAATTAAAATCTAATAATTTTACTATTTTATACTTTTTTTTTAAAATATTGCATAAATTAAATATATCAGCACAAAATTATTTATAACACTTGACAATAAAAAACGTATGTGGTATTATAAAAATAATTGAATAAACTTATAATATTTGAAATCCAAGTAGTGTTTACAAAAATAGTTTGAAAAAAAGAGATGATTTGCCTTGGGCTGAGAGCAAAACACAAACTTTGTAACATGAAACCACTTTTCAATAAGTTAGCCATAGCAAAGAGGCTTTTGTATCTTGCATGAGGCTTTAATTTATTAAAGCAAATTAGGGTGGAACCACGTTAATTTAAGTATACGTCCCTATACGAACGATTTTTGTTCGTATAGGGTTTTTGTTTATTCAATTAAGTGTAGACATGTATAAAAATTTTTGCAAAAAAGCAGAATGTAATTATTTAATATTAAGATGTTTACAATAAAAAAATTACCAAATTTTAGAAAGGAGAAAATTATGGAAATCAAAGACGAAAAATTACAAATGTACCGTCACAGTATGGCACATATCTTAGCAAAAGCTTTGCAAGAAATTTATGGAAAAAATTTAAAATTGACAATAGGACCTGCCATCACTACTGGTTTCTATTACGATATAGATTTTGAAAAATCAATTATTCCAGAAGATTTTAGTAAAATTGAAGACAAAATGGCTGAGATAATTAAAAGGCAAGAAAACTTTGTTAGGAAAGAAGTTAGCAAAGATGAGGCTTTAAAATTGTTTAAAGACAACATTTACAAATTAGAAATTATAAACGAATTACCGAAAGATGAAATTATTAGCCTTTATTATTTAGGCGAAGACTTTGTTGATCTTTGTCGTGGACCACATGTGGAAAACACAAAATATTTGAGTTCATTTAGCTATAAAATTGATAAAGTGGCTGGGGCTTATTGGCGTGGCAATGAAAAGAATAAAATGCTTCAAAGAATTTATGTTTTAGGATTTTATGAAAAAAAAGACTTAAAAGAACATTTAAACTTTATAGAAGAAGCAAAAAAACGTGATAACAGAAAACTAGGTAAAGAATTAGGATTATTCTTTGTTTCAGACTATGCACCAGGAATGCCATTTTATGAACCAAAGGGATTAATCGTAAAAAATGAATTAATAAAATTATGGCGAGAGAAACAAAAGCCAAGAGGATACATTGAAATTGAAACTCCGCAAATTATGAATAGAAAATTGTGGGAAGTTAGCGGACATTGGGAGCATTACGAACAAGGAATGTATACACTTAAAATAGATAACGAAGATTACGCTATAAAACCTATGAGTTGTCCAGGCTGTATGCTTTTTTACAACGAAAATATACATTCATATAAAGATTTACCTTTAAAAATTGCTGAGCTTGGGAAAGTTCACAGATTTGAGTCAAGTGGAGAGTTAAACGGATTATTTAGAGTGCGTTGCTTTACACAAGATGATGCACATATTTTTATTCGTGAGGATCAACTTGAAGAACAAATTAATGAGATAATTAAATTGATTGATGAAATTTATTCAATTTTTGGACTACCATATCAATTCTATTTATCAACAATGCCCGTTAATCATATCGGTGAAGAATCGACATGGAGAAAGGCTGAGGCAATTTTTGAAAGGTGTTTAAAAAAATCAAAAATTAATTATCAAATTAACGAAGGCGATGGTGCATTTTATGGACCAAAAATCGATTATAAAGTAACAGATGCCTTAAAAAGATCATGGCAATGTGGCACAATTCAAATTGACATGCAGTTGCCAAAAAGATTTAACGTTGAATATGTTGATGTCGATGGAGTAAAAAAACAACCAGTAATGCTACACAGAGCTTTATTTGGTTCACTTGAAAGATTTTTTGGTGTTTTAATTGAACACTATGCAGGGGCATTCCCAACATGGCTTGCACCAGTTCAAGTCGCAGTTTTGCCTATTGTAGATAAATGTATGGCTTATGCAAAAGAAATACGTGATATGCTTGATCAAGCGGGCGTTAGAGTTGAATTAGATGAAAGGAATGAAACAATTAATAGAAAAATAAAAGAAGCTTCATCACAAAAAATCCCTTATTTACTAATTATAGGTGAAAAAGAAGTTGAAAACAGAACAGTTGCTGTGCGTAAACGTGGCGTAGGTGACCAAGGCGAAGTTAAAATTAATGATTTTATTAAATCCATTCAAGAAAAAATAAAAAATAGAGTGTTAGAATAAATAGTATCAAATTATTGTGTTTTCAAGAAAATATTAAAGAATAGTTAAATACAAAATTAAGTATTCAAACTAGTTATTAAAATCAAAACAATAAGATACTATAAAAGTAATTATTCAATCTTGTTATTAAATTCAAAAAAGTAAGAAAATACAAAATTAATTATTCAAACTAGTTATTAAAATCAAAACAATAAGATACTATATAAGTAATTATTCAATCTTGTTATTAAACTCAAAAAAGTAAGAAAAAATAAAATCATAATTAAATTAAAAATGACTAGAAAATTTTAATTTTTAAAAAATAAAGAAAATTCAAAATTTATTTGTTAAATTTTAATATAATCGTTTAGTTTATCATTAGGATTTAATAAATTAATTGATTATCTAGTAACAAATATTTATAATTGTTTTTATTTGTTCAATATTTCCTTATTAATAGGAAAAATAAAAAATTTTTAAAAATTAGCACTCTTTGCTTGACAGTGCTAATTTTTTTATTATATAATATACATGATTAATGAATATTAATATTAATTAATCAAATAATAAAATTAGAGGAGGAAAGTATTATGAAATTTAACAAAAATAATAATGATTTAACTGTTAAAGATCAAGAAAGGGAATTTGGTTTCTTTAATCCTTTCTTTGATGATTTTTTTGCTTCACCATTTAAAAGAGAATTTAAGGAACTTAGTCGTGCGATGAAAACTGACATTAAAGAGAATGAAAAAGCATATGAAATGCAAGTCGAAATGCCGGGATTTGATAAAAATGACATTAAAATGCACGTTGACAATGGATATTTGACTATTAGTGCAGAAAAAAGCGAAAATAACGACGAAAAGGACAAGAATGGAAACTTTATAAAACGTGAAAGAAGATATGGCTCATGTTCTAGAAGCTTTTATATAGGTGACGTAGATGAAAAAACAATCGATGCGAAACTCGAACAAGGAATATTAACAGTTAATGTGCCAAAAGAAACAAAGCAAATTGACGCTAAAAAATACATTGAAATTAAATAAATAATTGAACTAGACACCGAAGAAATTAAAAAAATCTTTGGTGTTTTTTTTAATTCACAATGCACAATGCACAATGCAAAATTCAAAATGCACAATGCAAAATTTGAAGCAAACAAATCATAAGACTATTGCTAATTTACAATACAAAAATAATAAAACACAAGGTATTTTTATATAACAAAAAAAGACAAATAGCGAAAAATCGCCTTAGTTCATTTTGTTTTATATGAAATAAATAAAAATGATACATTTATAAATATAAACAATAAACTAACTATTAAAGAGAGAAATTTATAAACAAAAAAAGACAAACAGCGAAAAACAACACCTTTGTTTATTTTGGTTTAAAATCAAAGCAAGTAAAAATAATATAATTAAAATATAAACAATTGATTAATTAAAAACGAGGTAAATTGATACACCAAAAAAGACAAATGGCAAAATTAATGCATTTGTTTTTTTATATACAAAATTTATTTAATTATCTAAATCTAATTCAATTGCTACTACGCCAAAATGTCTTTGCTCATCTTTTGTATAGCATTTATCCATATCTTTTGGATTAGCAGTTTCAAAAAACTTGTAACCAAGAGCAGTCTTATCATAATTATGATAGAGTTCATCAAATGTTTTAAATCGCT
>Ga0172377_10005503_pt1 | contig 13015 bp, 12 predicted proteins | sample Pumphouse3metaG_FD_119749 | JGI IMG/M metagenome (GOLD analysis project Ga0172377, IMG submission 119749) | Leachate microbial communities from a municipal landfill in Southern Ontario, Canada - Pumphouse #3 metaG | ecosystem: Engineered > Solid waste > Landfill > Unclassified | place: Canada... | reverse complement strand
TTCTTCCTTAATGTCAATTTTTAATCGTTGGGCTTGTTGAAGCCCAATATTAAACAATTCTGTTCCAGTCAATGGTTTTGATAAACCATAATAATTTTCAATAAGCTCCGCTTTGTGGAGATTACCTTCATTCTTAGAAATAATCAAGGTTGTGATATTAGATCGTTTAGCATAGAGTGCCGCAGAAACCCCTGCAGGTCCACTTCCAATAATAATAATGTCATAATTCATGATAGCACGTCCTCTCTTTTCTATTTATTATAGCACATTTTTTCTATTAGGGAAACTCTTTTTAAAGACTCAGCATTTTCTTTAAAGCGGCTTTTGGCTGAAAACCCACTGCTTGTTTAATTATTTTTTTGTCTTTCATAACAACCACCGTTGGAATAGAGAACACTCTAAATTGTGAAGCCAAATCTTGTGCTTCATCAACATTAATTTTTACAACTTTCACAGTGCTCGGAACTTCATTTGACAATTCTTCAACAACCGGTCCCAACATCCGGCACGGTCCACACCAAGGGGCCCAAAAATCAATCAGAACTGTTTTGTCTGATTCCATTACTTCTTCATTAAAATTTTTACTAGTTACATGTATAATCATTATAAAATCCTCCTTTGATTTACCTTATTATACACCACCATATTTTCTTTGTCAGTGACAAAGTCACACAATTGACAAATAGTTCTTATTTTTGTATAATACACTGAAGGTGTATTATATGAATATTGAAAAGACATTACAAAACAGTTTCTCCATATGGCCAACACTCACATCCAATGAAAAGAATCTTCTTTTTTCTGCCTGTGAAGTTAGAGAATTTCATAAAGGAGACATCATTCATCGAGGTCATTTTGATTGCACTGGACTCATCATCATTGAAACCGGCAGCCTGCGATCCTATATTACGTCTCCCAATGGAAAAGAAGTTACTTTATATCACTTATATCGACATGATATTTGTCTTTTTTCAGCAAGTTGTTTATTAAAAGACATCAATTTTGAAGTTGAAATTGCCTGTGAGGAAGAAACAACTTGTTTATTAATCCCAACCTCTCAATATGAAACTATCATTAGTACCTCTAGTACCATTTTTCAATATACCAACACCATATTAGCTGAAAAATTTTCTAATGTGATGTGGCTTTTAGAACAAGTGGTGTTTTATAGTTTTGATCGCCGCTTAGCTGAATATCTCATCAATCAATCTTATAACCGTGATGAAGACATCCTTCCTTTCACTCATGAAAAGATTGCAAAAGATTTAGGAACAGCTCGCGAAGTTGTCAGCCGTATGTTGAAATACTTTGAATCAGAACACATGGTTCGACTTGAACGAAACAAAATATATATTATTGATTTGCAATTATTATCTCTTGTTTCAATAAAATCATGAAAACGATTTTTCAATATTGAATCTTTTTAAAACCATGATATAATGTATCATCAATAGGATGTGATGATATGAAAATATTTGGTCTTCGAAATATAAAAACAGCAATTGCTGTTTTTATATGTTTAAATACTAGTTTGTTATTAATACTTTTATTTGGAGAACCATTTGCAATCACTTGGTTTTCTCCGTTTTTTGCAGGAATTGCTACAGCTTACTCAGTTCAATCTAGCAATCATCACAGTGCGACCCTTGCCCGCAATCGTGCAGTGGGTTCCATTATTGGAGGTTTTTATGGTCTTCTCATTTGCTTAATTTTTGAAAATGCTTCTTTCTTATCAAAATTAGACCCTTTATTTCACCGATTTATCTTCTTCATCATTATTTCGATAGCAATATTACCTCTTATCTTATTGACAATCAAAGTCAAACAAGCAAATGCAACTTTTATAACTATTCTCACTTATTTAAGTGTCACCATTTCAATTCGAAACAATTTACCCGTCACTTTCTTCGCATTCAATCGTATTATATCTACGATTTACGGAGTATTAATTGCTTTATTCATTAATCAATTTCGTCTTCCTCGTCATAAAAATAAAGATATTTTGTTTGTTAGCGGACTCGATGGAACACTTCTTCAAAAAGACCAACACCTTTCTGGCTTTTCTAAATATCGATTGAATCATTTGATCGATCGTGGCGCTAACATCACCATTGCAACAACTCGAACGCCTTCTTCTCTCTTTGAAATCATTCAAGATGTTCATTTTGAATTGCCACTAATCATCATGAATGGAGCAGCAATTTATGATACGAAAACAAAAAGTTATCAAAATATTAGAGCCTTGAATCAAGAGGCAAAAAATGGAATATCACTATTTTTAAAATCGCATTCACAATATGCTTTCATTTATGCGATTATTGATGATACCTTGGCTGTATATCACACTGAATTACCTAATCCTGCTCAAAAAAAGTTTTATAACGATCGTAAAAATGATTTCTTTAAGAATAATATTCGCGGTGAAGTTGATTTAAACGAGTCTATTATCTATTATATTTTAATTGATCAATGTGATATAATTCGGGCAATGCAAAAAGAATTAAAAGCTTGTTCATACTCATCAGATATCTCTATTCACGTATATCCCTTTGAAGATATGCAAGGATATTGCTACATGAAGATCAACAATCGAGATTCCTCAAAACAGTCATCCATTTCATACTTGGTGTCCGAATATCATCTTCCTAGAGTGGTCGCCTTGGGAGCAAAAAATTTTGACATCCCAATGATGATTACAGCTGACTATTCAATTGCATTAACCAATGCTGATCCAGAAGTCAAAGCCATTGCTGATCTCATTATTCCCTCTGACCAACCCAATGATATGGTTCAAATGATTGAAAAAATATTTCACACAAAAAACTTTGACATTCTAAATCACATACTCAATAAACATAAAACCCATTCAAAATGAATGGGTTTTATATTTTTTTCATAAACAAATATAGGCTTCTTTATTTATAAAATTTCATTGTGATAAACTCATCATCTTTTGCTTTCGCAAATACTCTTTGAAATAGACTTTGTAATTCAGACGAGCCAAAGTCAGGATAATATTCAGATAAATCAGGGAAAGATGAAAGGGTCTCACTCCAATCCGTATTTATCACTTCGTCCATTGAAACTTTTTGAAAAATAGTTCCAACACTTAACGTATCCAATATACTATAATAATCGCTTAGCCATGTTCTATCGTCATCAAGAAAATGAGCATCATTGTTTACTGCAATATCAAAATACCATTTTGCTTCTTGTTCATCGATTAAAAACACTTTTATATCAACCTCATCTTCATTGACGTATTTTACTTCATCATTATCAACAACACCCGTCCAATAGGTTGACCCAATTTGAATATACTTAGCAAAAACTCTTTGATTTGGAGTACCAAAATCAAAAATTAAAAAATATGGATTATCTTCTGACAGTCCTTGTTCATCCCCTATTTCGATTTCTCCCCATATAGATGGCAAGTAATATAATTCAATTAACATTTTATCAATATTATATGGTTTTTCACTATAATATTCAAATGATGCCTTAGCGACATAAGTGTCATCCACCAAAGAATATCCTACTGGTGTTGAGACAAATGTCATTTCTTGTTTTCCACATCCGCTAAACACCAATCCAACAACAACAATTAAAAAAGCAATACTTATTCTTTTCATACACACCTCCGTGAATTTTTATAATTAATTACATCTGTGAAATTAAAATTTAAAAATTATTTCATAAAATCATTATAGTTTATAAATACACTAGAATAAAAAACAAGGGTATTCGAACAATAATTATTAATTTATGATTCTTTTATCCCTCTTTCTTTTTAAAAAATAGCATCTGATTTGTTAAGAAAATCATAAAGCTATATATTATAATTATATACTTATTCCTTAAAAAATACAACAAAAAACAAAAAATAATGATGAGTTCGTCTCACATCATTTATGTTCTTCCAAAATGAAATATTATATAGATATGTATTGGATTTCTTTACATAGTTCACTAAAAATTTTCGATATTTATATTAAAAGTTAAAATGAACCAATATCTAATAGAGTTGTATCATTAAGCATGTATCTTTACAGTCATTACAATATAAAAAAGTGATTTATACCTTTTAAGATACAATCACCTCTTATATAATTTTATGCATGTTATCAATTGTTATTTATTTCTTTTGATGAACTTCTTTCCAAAATCTTTCACATCGTTACATACTCTATCCTTTCGACTATCTTAATTTTTCTTACTATAGTCGATACATTAGAGTCATAATTTTATTGGATCATCTTAATTTTTTACTTATAAATTTCTTCATTAATTATGCTGTTCCCATCAAATTAGAAACTAACACATGCACTTAAGCGCATAAAAATCATATTAACAAATAAAAATAATAAATACAAAGTTTTAATATATATAAAAAAGCCATTTTCACTTGTTCGATAAATGGCACGGTTTAACCCCTTTATTAATATAGAAATAAAATTAGTATAATCAAGATGGCGGAGGAGAAGGGATTCGAACCCTTGCATCCGTGAAGACCTACTAGCTTTCGAGGCAAGCCCCTTCGACCACTTGGGTACTCCTCCACAATTTAGAATATTTCAATAGTAACAGGGCAATGATCACTCCCAAAAATATGAGAATGAATTTCAGAATGAATTAATCGGTCTCGCAATCGATTTGAAATGATAAAGTAGTCTATCCGCCATCCTGCATTATTGGCGCGAGCATTAAAACGATAACTCCACCAACTATATTTGATGGAATCAGGATGCTGATATCGATACGTATCCGTAAATCCAGCATCAAGTAATGATTGAAACTTGATTCGTTCTTCCATAGAATATCCTGGATTGCGTTCATTTGCTTTGGGATTTTTTAAATCTATTTCTTGATGAGCAACATTTAAATCCCCACAATACACAATGGGTTTAACTAAATCCAACATTGATAAGTAATTTCTCATATCGTCTTCGAATTCCATACGATAATCCAAACGAACAAGTTCCTCTTTTGAATTAGGTACATAAGCTGTTACATAATAAAAAGACGGATATTCTAAAGTTATCACTCGACCTTCATCATTGTATTTCTCATCAATTCCATAAATCACTTGTAATGGTTTTTCTTTCACATATATAAGGGTCCCAGAATACCCTTTTTTAATGGCACTAGACCAATATTCATAATACCCAGGAAAAGAAAATGTTTTTTGCTCTTCTTGCATTTTTGTTTCCTGAATCGAAAAAATATCTGCATTCATTGCATTAAAATAGTCACCAAATCCTTTGGTGATGCACGCTCTTAATCCATTGACATTCCACGAAACAAGCTTCATAATAACCTCACAAATACTACCCTATTATACCACCTGTTTTTAAAAAACTCAATGCATATCGTCGTCAATGCAGTTGACAAGTCGTGATTTTCACTGTATAATAAAAGAAATCTTAGTAATTTGACACCTTAAAGGAGAAAAAATGAAAATTTATACTCATACAGGAGATCACTTAACAACTAGTATTCAAAAAAAACGTGTTTTTAAAGATGATGACGCCATTGAAGTCGTGGGAAGTATTGATGAACTCCAATCTATTTTAATGGTCGCTCATAGTTTTACTGATTTTGAAAAAATTAGAACTGTTTTACAGTCTGTTTGTCAAGATTTGTTTGAGTACTCACAAGATCTTATCGCCGAAGGATCTGACTTTCCGACTTCAAAAATCAAAAATATCGAAAAAACTATTGATGATTTTTCATCAAAACTTCCAAAATTGACAGAGTTTATCCTTCCTGGAAAAACAAGATCATCTTCTTTAATTCATTATGCTCGAACCGTTGCAAGACGCTGTGAACGCGTAATTGTACGCTATGCGAAAAATAAAAAAATAAATGATACGCTACTTCAATATATCAATCGAGTCTCTGACTTGCTATTTGTCCTCGCTCGAAGCGTTGAAGAGAAAACATCGCTATAGAAAACTCATCCTAATAAGGATGAGCTTTTTTTATGAATTTAAATTATCAATATGAACAGGAAGGATGCCAACAGCCTCAAATTTTCCCAAGAGTAGATCCATAATTGCTTGAACAGAACTTTGAAAATACCCATAAGTACATACATAATGTTCCACTCCGACATACATTTGATAATCATATGGATTTCGAAGAGCTACTACCAATAAATTAAAATTTTCTTTGGCCAACTCATTTATGAGGGTAGCTTGTGAGGCTGATACATTTTCAACAGCAATAACAACTTGACTATAGCCTTTGGCTTGGTTTACGATGGTATTTATTTGTGTCGTAGTTAAAGTAGAACTAATCACATTTGCATCCACATCCTCAACTCCGGCTTGTTGTAAATAATTTGCCCCAACCATAGCAAGTGAGTTGGCGGTAGTGTTAATTTGATAGCCATTTTCCAATGGATAACGAGTGCAAACGGTCGAAATCAGTAATGTTTTTTGTTCCTTTTGAAACCAATCAACATGGCCTATTGGCATGGTAATACTATCTTCAACGAGCGATTGATTCCAAGCACGATGTGTTGCAAAAAGACTTGTTGAGACATCTTCTCGTGGTAGATAATCTTCAAATAATCCATATTTTATTTTCTTTTCCAAAATACGTCTCACCGACGCATCAATTCGTTCTTCTTTTAGTGTCCCCTTGTCTAATGCTTCTAAAATACCTTCTATGGCTTGAAGTGATGTGGAAGTCGATTCAGCATATAATAAAATATCAACGCCTGCTTGAACAGCAAGAACAGCTGCTTCTGCTGCTGAAAAATTGTTTTGAATAGCATTCATTCGCATTTCATCCGTCATGATTAACCCTTCATATCCAAGGGTATTACGAAGAAGCTCCGTCAATACTTTATAAGATAGAGTAGCCGGATAATCCGAATCAATCGCAGAAAAAATAATATGAGCAGTCATGATCGTGTCAACACCTGCTTCAATAGCATCTATAAATGGAGCTAATTCAATGTCATAGAGTCGATCCAAATCATGAGGAATCATTGGAAGCCCATAATGGCTATCAATAGAGGTATCTCCATGACCTGGAAAGTGTTTGACAGTCGCCATCACTTGAGAACTTCGCAGTCCTTCAATCATTTGTAATCCGAAATCTGACACTGTTTGAGCGTCATCAGAATAACTTCTTATCCCAATCACAGGATTATCGGGATTATTATTAACATCTAACACAGGAGCAAGATTGGTATTAATTCCAAAATGGCGTAACTCCATTCCAGAATATTGCCCAACTAAATAGGCATTATGTGGATCAAGAGTAGCGGCAAGGGCCATATTTCCGATAAAATGTGTGGCTTCACCAGCAAATCGTACGACCATTCCACCTTCTTGATCCATAGAAATAAAGGCTGGAATTTTAAGGGTGGACATCACTTTATTTTGAATCTGTCTTGACATCTCTGATACTAAAGAATCATCGGCAACATTAGCACCAAAATAGATAAAATTACCAAACCTGGCTGTGTCAATAGCTTGATTAAGTGAACTTGGGACAGAGGTTCCATTAAATCCAACCATAAACATTTGACCAACTTTATCTTCCAACGTCATTTCATCAATGATTGCTTGAATTCGAGCAGAAGTGACTTCATCTATTTCATCAACAATGGGATCTTCATCAGGTTCTCCAACAACGGGGTCATCACCTGGCTCTTGAATAACGGGGTCATCATCTTCTATCGGAATATTTTTAAGACCACATGCCCCTAATGTCCAAAGTGATAATATCATCAGCAGTAAAAAAAGAATTTTTTTCATTTTTGCCTCCATAGAAAGAATTACTTATTCATTTTAACATAATTAATGGAACCTTGTCAAAGAAAGAATAAAAGATAACATCCCCTTTTTATAAGGGGATGCCATTTAATCATTTAATTTAAATTCGAAGACAACACAGTTGTGATCACTATATAGAAAATTCACATCTTCTGTTCCAAGAGTGACAATATTATTGACCGATACAATCGATATATTACTAGAAATAATAAATCCATCCACACTCACCGTATAATTAACGCCAGGAATATAGCTCATGTCGGTACTTCGACAAGTAGGATTCAAATTAGAAGAAGCGAATGAATATCCAGTGGGTAATTGACTTGATTCTAAAACATACACCCATTCAGGTATTTTTTGTTCTGTTGGAAACGTATTGAGCGAAGATGCAATGTCATGATTGAAATCTCCTCCGACAATTACATAGTGACCCAAAGCTGCTTCGGCTTCCAAAATAGAATTCAACAAGACTAGTTGAGCTTGCCGAATGATTCCTCCTTCATCATAAGCAGACAAGTGAACATTTATCAACACCAACTCATGTCCTCCAGAAACAGGAACCCGACTAATCATAAAGCAACGATCTAAATCAAAGAATTTATTTGGAAAAGATTCATCAATTGGAAGTTTATAACGAACACTTGATGTAATTTCGTATTTTGAGAATGTAGCAATTCCAGCTTCTGTCGCTCCATGAGGATCAAATATAGGATAGAATAAAAAAGCTGAATGAAAATTATGAGCAAAACTTGTTCCATATTGTTCAAACGCATCTTTTAACATTTTATATTGATTAATATGGTGCGATCGAGTCGCATCAATATCAACTTCTTGAAAAAACATAAAGTCAGGGTCATATTCAGAAACCACCCGAATAGCACCATTCGTATTTGTATGAACGATATCAACGGAAGCGGCTTTTGAACCAGTTCCCACAATTTTTTCTCCATCTAGCATTTCTCCACTATCCATGAAGAAAGAAAAATCACGAGTATATGCACCAAACCCAATATTAAAGGTACTAATGGTATATGAAGTCTCAGTAACAACCGCACCTGATTGATTGGCTTCAATTTGGTCGGTTAAATCTAATTCTTCAGGCAACCGATAATATTGAATAGATATATAGCCAATATATCCACCTACTACAATAATCAATAATCCAATCAGTGATAAAACACTAATCAAAATCCATTTAAGAAATTTAATCTTCATATATACTTCCTTCTTTATTCATAATTTTTTGGCGTTTCTTGATGATTCAAAACCCGCATAGCGCCTTGTGCAAGTGATAATAATTCATTTTCCCCGGGATAAATCAAAACCGGTGCAATAAACTGTGTGCATTTTTTAAGTTGAGTAGTTACGTATTCATCGTGAGCAAGACCACCCGTTAGAATAATATAATCGACTGCTCCACAAAAGATCGTAGAAACGGCTCCAATTTCTTTTCCTATTTGATAAATCATCGCATCATAAATGAGTTTGGCATACATATCCCCCTCATGAATACGTTTGACAATTTCGCGGGCATCCGCTGATCCCAAATAAGCAACGAGTCCACCTTTTCCATGATTCATTTTGATAACCTCATCTAGTGTATATTGTCCTGAAAAACACATTTTATATAGTGGCCCCATCGGAACGGTTCCACTACGTTCTGGAGACATCGGTCCATCCCCGTCTAAAGAATCATTGACATCAACAACACGTCCATGACGATGCGCTGCCACACTAATCCCACCTCCCATATGAACAATAATAAGGTTAAGATCTTCATATCGTTTAGCCACATCATGGCAAGCTCTTCTTGCTATAGCTTTGTGATTTAAAGCATGAAAAATGGATTGACGTTCAATTATAGGCATACCCGAAATACGGGCAATATCTTCCATTTCATCGACGACCACAGGATCAACCGTATAGGCTGGAATATTAAGTGATTGCGCAATTTCATCAGCAATAATAGCCCCTAAATTACAAGCATGTTCTCCTCGCAAAGCCAATTTTAGTTCTTTAATCATGAGATCATTAATAATATATGTACCACTAGTAAGGGGACGAAGAATTCCTCCTCTTCCACACACAGCATCAAGTTGATGAATATCAAATTGATGTTCTTCTAAAAAATCAAGAATCATTTGCTTGCGAAAAGTATGTTGACTTGAAATGATTTTAAATTGCTGAATCTGAGCCGTTGGGTGGATAATGGTTTTTTCAAGAATGGGTTCTTCATCTCGATAAACCGCAATTTTTGTTGAAGTTGAACCTGGATTAATAACTAATACATATTTTGACAAAATACCACTCCTTTTAGAAAACGGTTACATAAATATTATATCATTTTTACAAAATCTTCACAACCAATATAATATAAATAAAACAGCCTCTATATTTATTATAGAGGTTGTTATCTGATTTTATCAATAATTTTTTGCACTAAATATACCATATGTTCAAGCGGAAGTCCAACTTCACCTTCTATTTGCCCTTTATAATATGGTAAGTGAATAAATAGTACTTTCTCCATGATGGATAGTGCCTGATAATACGTACTATTACACACAAATCGACCAGGATCAGTACTAACGATGAGATCATCTTCTTGAAAAGATTGAACCCATTCCAATAAGGGAAAAGGGGTTTGACAACTAGCTACCCCCGCTGATGAAAATGGCCAGTGATACATCTTAATTCCATCTTCATCACAAATAGTAGCATGAGCCTCATTATAAGCGTTATATTCCAGTCTTACTTTGGATGTCTTTCCCGCTTGACCCATACAAACAAGAGCGTCTGGCTTATGTACTTTAATAATTTCTCGAATATGAGTAGCAGCCTTATCATATGAGACCGGTAGTAAAAATGTCTGGTAATCTTGTGATAAAAGGCGCAATACTTCCTGGCTCGAATTCGTAGCCAAATGATTAAATCCCGAAAAAGCAGTAATAATAATGTTCATCAACCTGTTTCCTTACGACTCTTTGGGTTGCTTTTGTGAAACAACGAGTTGTGGAAAAGGTATTTCAATATCATGTTCACGAAGAATGACTTGAACACGACGACGAATTTCTCGCTCAATCGCATAATGTTGTTCAACTTCTGTTTTACAAATCGCTCGAAGTCCTACCCCATTATCACCCAAATTAACCAACCCCATGACGATTGGTTCTTCAATAATGACAGGAAAATCATTTATAATAGGTTTTAATTCTTCAGTTAAAATTTTTATCACTTTAGCAGCATCTTCTTCATAAGCAATACTAATCTCAACAACTGCCATTGAATATTTTTGCGAAAAGTTGGTAATATTATTCACATCACCATTGGCGAGGATTTTAACTTCCCCTTTCCAATTACGAAGTTTAGTAGTTTTGAGCCCAATATCAATAACTTCCCCTTTAAAACCGGACACTTCAATGATATCTCCAACATCAAAATGATGTTCAAAAATGATAAAAGCACCACTAATTAAATCATTAATGAATTTTTGAGCACCTAACCCAATGACAAGTCCAGCAATTCCAAGTCCAGCAAGAGCGGGAACAACATTAACTCCCCACAAGGCTAAAACAACTAAAATAGCAATAAGGCCAATGATATATTTAATTATACTTGTTGTAATCTTCGCGATTGTTTTCCTTCTTTTTTGCATGGGTCCTACTTTGATGCCCACTTTTTTAAGTCCCATTTTACTTAAATTAATAATGAGAGACGCCACAAAGAAAATAGCAACTGATCCTATAATAATCCCGATTTTTTCTTCAATATAAATAAATCCATCTTCCAACAATTTAAGAAGAGTATAATCGATTCGATATTCCCAAATTAACATAATTCCAAAAATAGCTGTGAGAGTCATTATAAACTCAAAAAGAGCAGCAATAATATAGAATACCTTATAAATACTTTCTTTTTTTTGAAATACGACTTTTTTCAGCAGAATAAAAACTCCAATCATCGCGAGAATGATGATGGCAGTCAATACTGATTTTAATGAACTATTTAAAACCAAATACATAATAACCTCCTTATGATAATGGTTGTATTTCTAATATATAAAGAATGGACGATGTTCCATAACTTTGAAGTGTTTGCAACTTACATATATTTCCACTAGTGGTATTGTGTAGGAGCCAGGCGGTTCCGCTTTGATCTACTCCCAATAACATTAAGACATGAGAAGAAGTATACAAAAGGGTTCCTGGAAGTAAAGAAGAAATTGAACTGATTGCTTGCGAACTAATGGTCTTACCATACAAGTTGGTTGTGCGTTGGTTTGAGGTATTTCTTCCCATTTTAAACCCAAAGCATCCATAGATAGCCGCTTGAGTTGAAGAGCAATCTAATCCTTCCGGATTTTTATCCCCCCAGCTATACGATTTACCCAGTAATTTATAGGCTTGATGAAATAAAAGCCGATACGTTAAACTGAGATACCCAACATGATAACTTCCTTGCGGAAAAGTTAATAAACTAATAGACAAAGTCCCATTAGCATTGCGAGTTGGAAATGAAACTGTTTGTCCATCTTGAATGGGTAAAACGGTTCCCATTCGTACTGGAGCAAAGCCAATCATAATCAATGGGTCTGTCACAACAATAAACTCTTGTGGATCAACATAGTTGAGAAACATCGCTCGATTACATAAGGCAATATCATTTTGATGAACCCATCCTGCGTAATTAAACATGCGAATAAAATACCACTCTTGATCAAGACTTTGATGATAAATGATCATTGGAATACCCGCACCAAATCCTGTCTCTTGAAAGCGATCAACAGCCGCAGAATTCGCATAATGGTTCGTCGGGTAGGACCGAACGTTGGTGTGTTGTGTGGAAACAGCATATTGAATGTTCACTACCTCATCAATACCATTGAGATTGCGATTATTCAAAATAATTATTTTATCATTTGCCGATAAGACTTGATATGTAGACTGATGATAAACCGTATATTTGTCCATTAATTGATACGCATTAATCATCGTAGTGATGGCTGCTTTAGACGTGACTTCACTCACTTGAGCTAAATCAAGCGTGTTGGTCTTTTCACTTGACAATACTGTTTGATTAAACGAATCAACCTGTGATGTATTCATGATAAGATCATCTTCGTTTTTTCCAAGAGAACGGACTTGAAGAGCAAAATATTCATCATCTTCAACCGTTAACATCTTTGCTTGAGTAATCACCACATAGGTTCTTGTCTCTTGATATGT
>Ga0172377_10005502_pt1 | contig 13017 bp, 13 predicted proteins | sample Pumphouse3metaG_FD_119749 | JGI IMG/M metagenome (GOLD analysis project Ga0172377, IMG submission 119749) | Leachate microbial communities from a municipal landfill in Southern Ontario, Canada - Pumphouse #3 metaG | ecosystem: Engineered > Solid waste > Landfill > Unclassified | place: Canada... | reverse complement strand
CTATTGTTTACAATACATAATTTATTTCATTTATAATATAATATGTAAGATTTTAAAAAAGAGGATTTATTATGATTAAGAAAATTGGAATTTTAACTAGCGGCGGCGATGCACCAGGCATGAACGCTACCATTGTATCTGCTATTAGAACAGGTATTAATTTAGGAAAAGAAATGTATGTTGTTTATGATGGATATAAAGGTTTGATTACTCAACATTTTACAAAAGTTGATAAAGATTTTGCTGTCGACAAAATTAATGTTGGTGGCACAGTTATTAAAACTGCTAGATTACCAGAATTTAAAGAACTCTCATGTAGAGAAAAAGCTGTTGCTAATTTAAAACAAGAAGGAATCGATGCTTTAATTGTTATTGGTGGCGACGGCTCTTATATGGGTGCAAAAAAATTAACTGAAATGGGAATTAATTGTGTTGGACTTCCTGGAACTATTGATAACGATATTGCTAGTAGTGACACCACTATCGGTTTTGATACTGCTTTAAATACAATTGTCGATGCTATCGATAATATTGCTGAAACAATGAGTAGTCATACAAGATGTGGCGTTATCGAAATCATGGGAAATCATTGCCCAGATTTAACTTTATATTCGGGAATTGCCTGTAATGCTGATGTTATTATTACCAAAGATTCTGAGTATGATGAAAATAAAGTCCTTGCTCAATTAAAGGAATTAAAAGATAAAAATGCTGATCATGCTATTGTTTGTGTCGCCGAAAAAACAATTGATACAAATAAACTTCTTGAGGATATAGTTGCAAAAACCGGTTGGGATGCTCGTTTAACTGTTTTAGGTCATATTCAAAGAGGAGGCAAACCAACTGCAATGGAAAGAGTTAATTCTATTAGAATGGCTAACTACGCTATTAATTTACTCGATCAAGGAGTTGGAGGAATTTGTGTCGGAATGAAAGATAACGAACCAAAAGCTTATCCAATTCTTGAAGCTTTAGATTTACCAAGAAATAAACATTTAGAATTATACAAGTTACACGACGAACTCAAATAGTTAGGAGGGCTTTATGATAAAAGAAAACCACACTAAAAAAACTAAAATTGTTTGCACTATTGGTCCAGCCAGTAGCGATCCAGCAGTTTTAAAAACGTTAATTGAAAACGGAATGAACATCATGCGTTTAAATTTTTCTCATGGCTCATATGATGAGCATTTAGAAAAGCTTAAAACAATTAGAGAATTTGAAAAAGATGGTATTTATATTCCTGCAATGCTTGATACAAAAGGTCCTGAAATTCGTTGCCACATGATGAAAAATGGTCAAATAAACATTAAAAAAGGTCAAATTACTCGAATTTCAATGACTGAAGTTTTGGGCACTCCTGAAAAAATTAGTGTCACTTTCGATAAACTTTTTGACGATATTCAAATTGGTAACCATATTAAAATTGATGATGGAAAATTAGATTATTTAGTTAAAGATAAAGATGAAAAAGCTCATGAAATCATTTGTGAAGCACAAAATAATCATGTGTTAGTTGATAGAAAAGGGGTTAACTGTTTAGGTTGCCATCTTTCTATGCAATTTATTAGCGATAGAGATGCTAAAGATTTAGCTTGGGGATGTGAAAATGGTGTCGATATGATTTCCGCTTCTTTCGTAAGAAATGCGCAAGATGTTAGAGATTTAAAAACCTTTGTTGCAGCTCATGGACATCCAGAAATACTTATTATTTCTAAAATTGAAAACTCTCAAGCCATGGATAGTTTGAACGAAATTATTGATGCTAGTGATGGCATCATGGTTGCTAGAGGTGATTTAGGATTAGAGATTCCTGAAGAGCAAGTTCCTATTGTGCAAAATTATTTAATTAAAACTTGCCGTGCAAAAGGCAAACCAGTTATTACCGCTACTCAAATGTTAGATAGTATGTGTCACTCACCAATTCCTACTAGAGCTGAGGTTAGTGATGTTGCTACCTCAATTACTGAATCAACAGATTGTGTTATGCTAAGTGGCGAATCAGCAAGTGGAGAATATCCTGCAGAAGCTGTTTTAATGCAAACTAAAATTTCTAGAGCTATGGAACCAACTTTAGATTATGAAGAAATGGCTAGAGAAGCTTATGATACTTCACTTAAGGATAATAACGATTCCATTGCAAACGCAATTTGTAATACTGCAAAATTAATCGGTGCAAAATTGATTATTTCTTTCACTGAAACCGGAAGATCTAGTAGAAGAATCAGTAAAGCTAGACCTTGCGTTCCAATTCTATCAATCTCTAAAAATGTTACAACTATTAGACAAAATGCTTTATATTGGGGAGTTTATTCTTCTTATATGCCAGGAAACAAAATGCCTGATTTAATCGAAGAAATGGAAGTCATTTCAATTGTTAAAGCTCGTCAATTCGGTCTTCTTCCTGGTGATACAATTGTTATCGGCGGAGGAACTCCTACCGGAGCCGGAAAAACTAATTTCTTAAGAATTGTCACTCTTCCTAAAGATCGCGATTTCTAAATTTGTTGCTTTTCTATTTACTATTTCAAAAATAGATATTAAAATATTCTTGCGTTGATGAAGATACGTTAATTTATTGAAACTTTATAGAGAGCAAGCTACTTGGTGTAAAGCTTGTAAGGTCAAAAATTAATACCACTTCTAAGCATTCGTAGTAATACGACTTATAACTAAAGTTAAGTTAAAATCAAGGCGATGAGAACTTTTATTCTCATAACTAAGGTGGTACCGCGTAATTAATAGCGTCCTTAGAATTTCTAAGGACGCTTTTTTATTTCTATAGGAGGAAAATATTATGGAAGTTAAATTATTAGACGGAAAGAAAATAGTTGTTGTTGACGGCGAAAACGGTCATGATATCGCTTTAAAAATAAGCGAATCACTTGCTAAAGCTAGTCTTGCATATAAATTAAATGGGGTGCTTAAAGACTTATATTCATCAATTAAAGAAGATGGTGATTTTGAATTGATCACAAGCAAATCTGAAGAAGCTTTTGCTTTATTAAATCACTCTTGTGCTCACTTGATGGCTGAAGCTATTCAAAGCATTTATCCAGATGCTTTGTTCGATATTGGACCTTCAATTGTAGATGGTTTTTACTATGATATCGATTTCAAAAATATCGTGGTTAAAGAAGAAGATTTAACTAAAATTGAAGCTAAAATGAAAGAATTTAGCAAAAAGAACGAATATATTGTTAGAAAAGATGTCTCTAAAAAAGAAGCTTTAGAAATCTTTAAAGATAATCCTTATAAGATGGATTTAATTAATAATCTTCCAGGAGATGAAATTATTTCAACATATAAACAAGGTAATTACATCGATTTATGTCGTGGACCTCACCTTCCTTCAACTGGTTTTATCAAATTCTTTAAATTGGATACAATCGCTGGAGCTTATTGGAAAGGTGATTCTAAAAATAAACAATTGACTAGAATTTATGGTGTCGCTACCTTCACTAAAGAAGAACTTGATCATATCGAACTTGTAAAAGCTGAAGCTAAAAAGAGAGATCATCGTAAACTTGGTAAAGAACTCGGTTTATTTATGCTTAGTGAATTCGGTCCTGGTATGCCATTCTGGCTTCCAAAAGGATATGCATTAAGAAGAGCTCTTGAAGATTGGTGGCTTAATATGCACCGTAATAATAACTATTTAGTTATTGAAACACCTGTTTTATTATCTAGAAAATTATGGGAAACTTCTGGTCACTGGGAACACTATCACGACGATATGTTTACAACCGAAATTGAAAAAGAAGATTACGCTATTAAACCAATGAATTGTCCAGGTGCAATTCTTGTTTATAAAAATGATTTACATTCTTATAAAGAATTACCACTTCGTTACGCTGAATTAGGACACGTTCATAGAAAAGAAGCTTCAGGCGCTTTAAATGGTTTATTTAGAGTTAGAACTTTCACTCAAGATGATGCTCATATTTTACTTGCTGAAGACCAAATTGGTGATGAAATTAATCGTATTTTAAAATTATATGACCAAATTTATTCCGTATTTGGACTCGATTACTCAATTGAGTTATCAACTCGCCCAGAATCAAATTATATCGGCGACATAAAGGTTTGGGATAAAGCTGAAAAAGATCTTCAAGAAGCTTGTTTAGCAACTGGACACAAATTTAAAATAAATCCAGGGGACGGCGCTTTTTATGGCCCAAAACTTGATTTCAAACTTAAGGATTGCATGGGAAGAGTTTGGCAATGCGGCACCATCCAACTTGATATGCAATTACCAGGTAGATTTGATTGTACTTATGTTGACAAAGATGGACAAAAAGTATGCCCAGTTATGATTCATAGAGCTTGCTTTGGATCGTTAGAAAGATTTATAGGTATTATTACTGAAAATTTTGCCGGCGCTTTCCCAACTTGGTTAGCTCCAATTCAAGTAAAAGTTTTACCAGTTAATAATGATGCTCATGGAGATTATGCAAAATTAATTGCTGATAAATTTACTCAAAAAGGTTTAAGAGTTGAAATTGATGATTCCAACGAAAAACTTGGCTATCGTATGAGAAACGCTTTAGTTATGAAGGTTCCTTACACCATCGTATTAGGTGATAAGGAAAAAGAAGGTAACTTAGTTACATATAGAAAATACGGAACTGAAAAACAAATTACAGTTTCAATTGATGAATTTCTTACTTTAATTGGTAGCGAAATTGAATCAAAAGCGTTATTAGTTGATCACGATCAATTACTTAAATAACAATTACTTTTTTAAAAAATAAAGGGCTTTTGCGGGGCATATTGAGCAAAAGCCTTTTATTTTAAAATAATTTATTTGTTTGAAACATTTATTTTTTGAAGATAAATTATAATTAATTGAGTATTTTATTTAAGTTTTTTATTATTGCTATATAATTGATAATTATGAGGAGAAAACATGATAAAAATTCCTAAAAACTACCAAGCAAAATTATCACTAATTCAAACTGAAGAAGCTATAAAATTCATTAAAGATAATTTTGAATCAAAATTGGCGCAAAATTTAAAATTAATCCGTGTTTCGGCTCCAGTCTTTTTAGATCCTGATTTAACTTTAAACGATGAACTTAATGGTTTAGAAAACCCAGTCTCTTTTAAAGTAACAAACAACAATAAAAAACTTGAAATCATACAATCTTTAGCAAAACGGAAAAGAAATGCCTTAAAAAAATATAACTGTAACGAACATGAAGGAATTTACGCTGATATGAATGCTATAAGAAAAAACGAGACTTTAGACAATATACATTCTATTTATGTCGATCAACGGGATTGGGAAAAAATAGTTTTAAAAGATGATCGTAATTTAGAATATTTATTCAAAATCGTTAAAATTATTTATCAAACAATTCAAGAAATCGAACATGCTGTAAATACAAAATATAGTGTTTTTACCGAAAAATTGCCACAAAACATCACGTTTATTTCCACTTCTGAACTTGAAAAAAGATATCCAAATAAATCAAGAAAAGAAAGAGAAAATCTAATTACAAAAGAATTTAAAGCAGTCTTTTTGTATCAAATTGGCTGGCCTTTAAAAGACGGCTTACCACACGATGGAAGAGCTGCTGATTATGACGATTGGAATTATAACGGAGATATTTTAGTTTATAATCCAATTTTAAAAGAAGTTTTAGAAATATCTTCAATGGGAATCAGAGTTGACGAGAATAGTATTATTAAACAACTAGAATTCAAAAATGAAACTAAAAAAATCTACACTCCATATTGTCAAAATATTATTAATAAGTCTTTACCTTACACTATCGGAGGCGGAATTGGACAATCAAGATTATGTTTGTTCTTTTTAGAGAAAGCACACATTGGTGAAGTTCAAGCTTCATATTGGGATAAAGAAGATATCGAAAACGCAAAAGAAAATAATATTAATTTATTATAAAAATTTCAAAATCCCCTGTAAATCCCCATTATTTTTAAAAAAACCACATCGATTAGGATGTGGTTTTTATTTTGTATTATTGGTTAATTACTTAGCTTTACCTTGGTTAGCAACAGCGTTCATTGCAGCAGCAATTTTAGCTTGATCTCCAAGATATTGTTTACTTAATACATTGAATCTTTCATCAAATTCATAGACGAGTGGGACACCAGTTGGAATATTAACACCAACAATATCATCGTCACCAATTCCATCAAGATACTTAACTAAAGATCTTAGACTGTTACCATGAGCAACAATAATTACTTGTTTCCCAGCAACAATTTGAGGTTTGATAACGCAATCCCAATAAGGAAGGACTCTTGCAACTGTGTCTTTTAAACATTCTGTAAGAGGTAAGTCGCTAATAGAAATATTTCTATATGCTTCTTGATTGGCTGGATTTCTTGGATCAGTAACTTCTAAGGCTGGAGGTTGAATATCATAACTTCTTCTCCAAATCTTAACTTGTTCATCGCCATATTTAGCGGCTGTATCAGCTTTATTTAATCCTTGAAGAGCACCATAATGTCTCTCATTAAGTCTCCAATTCTTTTCAACTGGAATATATTCTTCATCTAATTCTCCAAGAATAAAATTTAAAGTGTGAATAGCTCTTTTTAAAGTTGATGTATAAGCACAATCAAATCGAAAACCAGCTTCTTTAAGTAATTTTCCACCATTTTTAGCTTCTTCTACACCTTTTTCAGATAATTCAACATCGGTCCATCCAGTAAATAAATTTAATTTATTCCATTCAGATTCGCCATGTCTAACTAATACTAAACGATATTTTGCTTTCATAAATAATCTCCTTTTTATATCGTCATAATTTTATAACAAATCTCTCATTATTTCCATATAAAGAAACGCAAGTAACAAGAGCAAACCACTAGCTTTTTTTCTAAAAAAATTATATAATAAAGAAAATCTAAAAGGAGATTTCAAAATGAAAGAATTAAAATTATTATTCTGCAAACATTGCGGAAAAATCGTTGAATTGTTACCAGAAACACATTGCTGTCAAACTATTTGCTGTGGCGAGCCAATGGTCGAATTAAAAGCAAATACCACTGAAGCTACCGTTGAAAAGCACATTCCAGTAGTTACTGTTAACGGAAACGATGTTAAAGTTACTGTTGGTTCAGTTTTGCACCCAATGCTTCCAGAACATTACATTATGTACATTTATTTATTAACAAATAAGCATACTTATAGAGCTGACCTAAAGCCAGGAGATGCTCCAGTAGCTGAATTTAGATTATTAGATGACGAAAAAGTCGAAATTGCTTATGCATATTGTAATATCCATGGACTTTGGTCAACTAAATAGTTATTAAATATACATTAATTATTGATATAAAACCCCTTTCTTATTGAAATGGGTTTTTTATAAGAATAAAATTATTTTGTCTAAGGGGGAAAAATTATGAAATACATTTTATATGTAACATTTGATAATCAAGAAGATGTTAAAACCATCCTTCATGACGTATTCGAATCTGGACATAACGGAACCGTTTTACAATCCACTTCAGTTCGCCATTTATTGGATGATGATGAGATTAGTAGTGATGATCCGATGTTTATTGGTTTAAGACATTTAAACGCAGGAGAATTAGTTAATTCTTGCTTTGCTTACTTTATTCTTGATGAAAAAGGTTTAAATGAAGTTAGAGATTTAATTAGAAGAGAAACACAAAATTTTACTACTGTTAAAGGTGGTATGTATTATATCGAAATAAACAATTACGAAGGTTCAATATAGTTTTATGTCAACAATTAGTTATCAAATATGGGTTTATTTAGCCCTTGCATTTTTAATAGGTCTTCTTTCGACAAGAGTTATGAAATTAATTAAGATGCCAAATGTTACTGGCTATCTTTTAACAGGTGTCATAATTGGTCCTTACGTTTTAGGAGCGATTTTTAACGCAATTAACGGCGGAGGATACACCTCTACTGATTTAGAAAATACTACTCTAAACCCGATATATGGTTTAGTTGATAATTTAAGCTGGATTCCTACATTAGCTTTAGGTTTTATCGCTTTTACAATTGGTACATCTTTTAAATTATCAACTGTTAAAAAATTAGGAAAAAGAATTGCTATTATCACTCTTTTAGAGTCACTTTGTGCTGCAGTTGTTGTCTTTATTTCTCTATTAATTATTTACTTTATTAATAGTGAGGTCGATTTATCTATAATTTTATCGTTAGCAGCTATATCTTGTGCTACAGCTCCTGCCGCAACATTGCTAGTTATTAAGCAATATAAAGCCAAAGGACCATTAGTTAACACCTTACTTCCAGTTGTTGCTTTAGACGATGCGGTCGCTCTTGCTTGTTTTGCTATATTATTTGCAATCGCAACAGGCTTAAAAAGCGGAACCATCGATGTTTATTCAATGTTAGGTAAACCAGTTATCGAGATTGTTTTATCACTTGCAATTGGTATCGCTCTTGGTTTTGCTCTTACCTTTATTTGTAAATTATTCAAATCACGTGCCAATAGATCGATGTTTATTATATTTTGCATTTTAGCTTGTATTGGTCTTCAATATTTATTTGAAGAAAGTTATATGGGTTCTTTTGAATTATCAAGCTTACTAATGTGTATGATGGTTGGAGCAGTATTTGTGAACTTTAGGCAAGATGCTAATGCTATAATTAATGTCATTGATAGAATAACTCCACCAATATTTATGTTGTTCTTTATTACAAGTGGCGCCGAATTAAAACTTACAGTTTTCTTTGAAGGAAATTACTCAATTGTTTTAATTTGTGCTGCCGTTTATATAATTTCTCGTGTAATCGGAAAGCGGATTGGAGCTTTTTCAGGATCAGTCATTACAAAGGCTGAACCTCAAGTCAAAAAATATTTAGGCTTTTGTTTAATACCTCAAGCTGGTGTCGCTATCGGTTTAGCTTCTACTGCTGGTAGAGTATTATCTGGTTTAGGCGATTCTAACGGAGATTTAATTGTTGCAATTATATTAACTTCAACCATTATTTATGAATTTGTTGGACCAGCTCTTGCTAAATTCTCATTAACTAAAGCTGGGGAAATACCTTTAGAAATTAGAAATACACCACTCCCAACAACAGAAAATAAATAAGGCGTTTTAAACATATTAATAAGTAATCTAATTTTTTGTTTTATTTTTTAATACTTTTATAAGTTCAAACTCTCATTCAATAAGTTTATTACTTATTATATAAACCTCGAATAAATTTTAAAAATTTAGCTTAAAATTATAATGGTCATATTTAAACATTATAGACTTAATCCTTTTCTTTTTAATTTTAGTAATTAGATAATTTAAAAATGGAGCATCTGGCGGGAATCGGACCCGTGTAACCAGCTTGGGAAGCTGGTGTTCTACCACTGAACTACAGATGCATTTAATAATAATATAACAAAAAAGAATGAGGTTCTATATATATTTATGCTCTATTATTCGTAAATAAAACTTGTTATAATTACGGCATGAAACGGGAAACATTGCTAGCGATAATAACGCTTATAATCTATTTTATTTTATTAGTTCTAATTTCTATTGCGGCTTTTATGCACAAAGAAAAATGGAGAAGAATACTTAAACCATTCTTTCTATCATTGGTTTCTATTCTATTTATAGTAATCGCACCAAAAGAACCATTAGTATATATTGCCTTCATTTTCGCATCACTAGGCGATGTTTTGATTTTATTCGAAGCAATCTTCGATAATCCAAAATTCTTTCCTATTGGCGCTGTTGCTTTCTTTGTATCGCATATTTTAAATCTTGTCATAATGATTGTTTATACAAATTCTCATTTTCCGGGAGTTTTTAACCTCTATTATTATATTGGAATTGCTATCATCTTTGTCGTTGTATCTACTATCGTTATTCTTGTTGCTAGAAAATTTCTTGATAAATTTATGACGGCTGCTAGCGCTTTATATTACGCTCCATTATTTGTTAACTTAATTATTACATTAGTTTTAGCAATTCAAACTCAACAATTATTCTTCTTAATTTTTACGATAGGTATGTTATTTTTTATTGCTAGCGATATTACCATTTTTAAAGAACACTATTATAAACAACAAAAATACGATGAAGGCGTAATTTTATCAACATATTTTATCGCAGAGTTCTTTATTGCAGTTAGCTACTTACTAATGCTCGGTATATTTTAAATAACAATCCACCAGCCTAGCTGGTGGTTTTTCTTTTTCGGGCACTTAAGCCCTCGAATACAAGCAGCCACATGTTGTGGCAGCACACGGACCAACACTTGCTTCTTTTACCTACTACCCATTAATGGGTCGTTATGAAACTCAATATTTAGTTGTTCTATTTCTTCATCTTCTTTTAATTGATTTTGAATGTACGCTTTAATTTTTGCTGTATTCTTCCCAACTGTGTCTACGTAAAAACCTCGACACCAAAACTGTCTGTTTCTATATTTGAATTTCATATTTCCCCGTCTTTCATAAATCATCAAACTCGATTTGCCTTTCAAGAATCCAACCACACCAGAAACAGACAACTTTGGTGGAATCTCGATCAACATATGCACATGATCTGGACATATTTCAGCCTCGATTATTGTTATTCTTTTGAATTCGCAAAGTTTTCTCAGTATTTTTCCTATTTCAATTCTTTTATTTCCGAAAAATACTTTTCTTCTATATTTTGGTGCAAACACTATGTGATACTTACAATTCCAACATGTGTGTGCTAAACTTAAATTGTCAATTGACATATGACTCCTTTCTTAAATTGCGTTGGTCCGCATATTTATTGTAAAGGAGTTTTTGTTTTGGCAAAACTATAAGTTTTTTTGAACCCCCTGACTATCAGGGGGTTTTGACTCAAAATCACTCCACGTTGTCTCCGTGATTTCTTATACAATAAAAAAGGCAACATTCGTTGCCTTTAATTTTTACACTGGTGGGTACTACAGGGATCGAACCTATGACCTTCTGTACGTCAAACAGATGCTCTCCCAGCTGAGCTAAGTACCCAGTGCTTAATTAATATATCGATTATTGAGACAAAAATCAAGTTAAAATTAACAAAATTTCTAAAAAAATCGGCTAAAATTAATGTTTCATAAAACACTATTGTTTATTATATAATCTAGAAAGGATTAAAACCTATGGAAACCGAAATTCTTATTATCGATGACGATCAAGAACATCTAAAAATTTTAGAAAATTGTCTTTCTACAGATTTCTATGTATTTTTTGCCAACAACACAATCGAAGGTATTAACTTACTAAATTCGCACAAAAACTAATTTGAATTGATAGGAATTAATTTTAATAGTGATTCAATAAAATGTATTGATCTATCGACACTAATAAGAAGCAATCCCTTATTTAAAGAGATGCCAATTTATTTGTTGAAAAAAATAAGAAAAAATCACTTCCGAAAATTTTCTTTTTTCACTCGATTCGATTCCAAAAGAATTATATAAAGATTTAAGTCTTAAATCATTTTTTGATTATTATAGAATTGTAGACAAAAAAACTAATTTATTTAACTATTATAAAGATTCAGAATTATATCAAACAAATAAATGCTGTTATGAAACATGGGATCGAATTAGACCATGTATTTCTTGTATTTCTGATCAATGCATCTTCAATAAAAAAGAATATTTTAAAATTTAACATTTTAATAATAATTCTTATATAATTGCCACTATTCCAGTTGTTTTAGATGGTAAAACATATTCATTAGAATTAATAAAAAATGTTACTAATCAACTTGTTTTATCCGACTCATCAAACAACACAAATATATCAATTGGTGAATATTTAAATCAATACAATAATTTGTCAAATAGGGATGTTTTTACCGGTTTATACAATAAATTATTTTTATTCAACGAAATTCAAAAGCGAATTGATAGAAACGAGAATTTTCAAGTCGCAATGATTGATCTCAATGACTTTAAACAAGTTAATGATTATTATGGTCACGTATCAGGCGATAAAATGATTCTTTTCTTTACATCTCAATTACTACAATTAAAAAAAGAATCAACTTGTATTGCCGGAAGGTTGAGCGGTGATGAATTTTTAATTATATTAGATTCAAGTTTTACATTACGAAAAACACTTAAAAAGATAAATGAATATTTTGGCTCTATTGTTTTTAATAATGGTGAAAATGATTTTAGAACAAATTTTGCTTTTGGAATTGTTAGTAGCAAAAATTATAAATCCACTACTGATTTATATGAAGATGTCGATCGAAAAATGTACAATTGCAAAAGAAAACAAAAACACATCCTTTTATAGATGTTATTTATTAATAATAATCACTTTTAATGTAGCGAATCTTAACTAAAATCTAAGATTCGCTACATTTTTATTTGTGTTTTTGTTTATTTAGATTTCTCCACGTCTACTTGGATTATCTTTCTTTTCTGTCCACGTTAATTTTCCAGCGGTAATTAATTTTATGCAATCAATTGTTGGACCACCGGTAGCGTTTCCATTACGCAATGTATTTTCTCGTATTTTTAAGAATAAACTATTCTTGCCTTTCTTAATAGTAACTTTACTTGATATTGTTTTATCACTAAATACCATCGATTCCATCTTAGAATTTTCTATATATTGCCCTTGGTAATTAATTGTTGTTTCATTCATCACAACTCCTAAAGAATTAGGATCAATTGTGATATTTCCAAGTTCTGAACCAAGTCGCAAAACAATAGTTGTAGTAGTTTCGATATCTGATTCAAAAGCAAATTCTAAAGCAGTTAAAGGATTATAGGTATAGCCTACATAATATCCTGAACTCCATCCTAAATTCTTTTGTGCTTCAGTGCCATCTCCATAAATCATGCTGACTCCACTTTGTTCACTACTTAATCCAGCACCTTTAACATTGTCTAGATCGATATATTCAGCTTCCATAGTGTAAGTTGAAGCTTTATTATCTGGTACTATTGGTGTTTCGCTAGGACCACATGAAACTAATGTTACTGCACTAAAAAGTGCCACCATTGCTAATATTTTTCTTTTAGATTTAATCATAATTTTTCTCCTTTAATATTTT
>Ga0172377_10005501_pt1 | contig 13021 bp, 12 predicted proteins | sample Pumphouse3metaG_FD_119749 | JGI IMG/M metagenome (GOLD analysis project Ga0172377, IMG submission 119749) | Leachate microbial communities from a municipal landfill in Southern Ontario, Canada - Pumphouse #3 metaG | ecosystem: Engineered > Solid waste > Landfill > Unclassified | place: Canada... | reverse complement strand
ACTTTTTCTTTTTTGATGATTTCGGCGATGATTTCGGGTTTGATCGGCTCGATATAGGTACGATCGGCAAATTCGGGGTCGGTCATGATCGTTGCCGGATTCGAGTTAATCAAAACTACGCGGTAGCCAAGCTCTTTGAGTGTTTTGACCGCTTGTGTTCCTGAATAGTCAAATTCACAGGCTTGACCGATGACGATCGGGCCTGATCCGATGAGTAATATCGTTTTGATGTCGTCGCGTTTTGGCATTGAGACCCCTGTCAGTAAAAATTTTATTATTATAGACGAGAAGCACTTAAAATCCGATTACAAGCGGGTAACGCAAGGGTACAAAGCGAGAATTGAATACGATGGATTTTGGGGGATAACCCCCTAAACGGAGATCTTAGCGTACGTTGGTTATAACGTGAAAATAAGCAGGATTTTTACCGTAAAAATAAGGTTCGACAACGGCACTTTGGTATCCGCTGGCCCGTGTGATGGAAACGACTTTTCCGACTTTCAGACCGGCTAAAAAGATCCGATCCAGCCCTGAAGTTAAAACTTCGTCGCCGACGGCGATCGGTATCCATGTCGGGATGAATTCGACAATGATCCGGCGATCGTTGTTTCCTCTAACGATTCCAGGAGCGAGGGTAGTCCCGATATTGACCGCATAAGAACTTTTAACGTCTCCGTTGAGCAGAGCCATCGGTTTGTTGTTATTGGCTACGACGATGCCCGCGGCATAGCCCCGATACAAAAGCCCGTAAACCTTTTTCGGATCGAATCCGTCCATTTCCAGCCATACACGGTGGGGGTCTCCGAATCGGACATACGAAAGAGCTCTGGCCAAAGAGACATTGGCATCGGTTTTCATCGTGGTGTTCTCTTCATGCAATAGCTTTTGGTATTCGTCGGCTATTTGGTGCATGGATAAAAGCTCTTTTTCGTAAAAGCTGTTTTTTTCGCGAAGATCGATGATCGTGGCTTGTTGATTGAAGTGCTCGCTGATACTGTTTTCAATGGTTTCGGTAACATTATGATAAGAGGCTTTAAGCATGAGATTAAGCCGAAGAATCGGTGATTGAAGAATGTTGGTGAAATAGAGCGCTCCTCCCACCAAAACGGCGAGAAACAGAGCGAGGCTGATGGTCTGTTTATTCATTATCGAACAGCTCGTGGAGTTGATCGATCTCCTCGAGTGCACGACCGGTTCCGCGCGCTACGCACAATAAAGGTTCGTCGGCAACGTAGACGGGAATTTTAATGATCTCTGAGAGATATTTGTCCAGTTGGCGGATCAATGCTCCCCCTCCGGTTAGGATGACACCATTATTGACGATATCGCCTGCCAAGTCCGGCGGCATATTCTCAATAACGTCGCGTACCGCTTCAAGAATCTCTTTGAGAGGATCGCGCATCGCTTCACGGGCATCTTCGCTGGTAAGCTCGATCGAAGTCAAAAGCCCTTCGACCTGGTCACGGCCGTTGATGATCATTTTAAGTTCTTGCGCCAGCGGCATCGCTGTACCGATATTGATTTTGATATCTTCAGCGATACGTTCACCGATCAAAAGGTTGTATTTGCGTTTGACGTAATCCATGATGGCACGGTCGATTTTGTCACCCGCAACACGGATGGAACGGCATAGTACCAATCCGCCGAGCGAAATAACGCCGATTTCGGTCGTACCCCCGCCGATGTCGACGATGATATTCCCTTTTGGTTCACGGATATCGATCCCTGCGCCGATTGCGGCTGCCATCGGTTCGTCGATCAGATAAACTTCCCGAGCCCCTGCACTCATTGCCGATTCACGTACCGCTTTACGTTCGACCTGTGTCAACCCGTAAGGGATACAAATGATGATGCGTGGACTGATAAGGCTGGTTCGTCCGTGCGCTTTTTCGATAAATTTACGGATCATTTTTTCCGTCATATCGAAATCGGCGATGACGCCGTCTCTCATCGGACTGATCGCTTTAATATTTCCCGGCGTTTTACCGACCATCTCTTTGGCTTCGCGCCCGACGGCAAGTACTCTTTGCTGACCGTATTTTTCCGTTTTGACGGCAACGACGGATGGCTCGTTGATGATAATCCCTTTGCCTTTTGAAATAACAAGGGTATTGGCAGTCCCTAAGTCGATAGAGAGGTCGTTTGAAAACATTCCGATGAGTTTATTAAATAGCATTATTTCGTCCTATGCACTTTTTTGATTCGTTTTTTTGATGTATACCGGCTGGGTATTCTCTTCTACTACATTTTTGGTAATAAGCACTTCATATCCGCTGTATTCAGGAAGCTCGTACATCGTATCTCCCATGATCTCTTCCATGATGGCACGCAATCCGCGCGCTCCCGTTTTACGTGCCAACGCTTTGGCAGCGATGGCAAGGAGGGCATCGTTTTCAAAAGAGAGTTCGACATTATCGATCGCAAAAAGTTTGGTATATTGTTTGACGAGAGAGTTTTTCGGCTCGGTCAGAATGCGAACCATCTCCTCTTCGGTAATTTTATTAAGCGATGCGATGATCGGAAGCCGTCCGATCAGTTCGGGAATGAGGCCGTAACTGACCAAATCGTCCGGTTCGACGTTGTCGAAACTGTCGTCGATTTCGGTTGTATTGCGTTTGTCATGACCGAAGCCCATGACATTTTTTCCTTTTTTGCGTTCCAAAATCTGTCCGAGTCCGTCAAATGCCCCGCCGCAGATGAACAAAATACCGGAGGTGTCGATTTGGATAAAATCCTGGTTCGGGTGTTTACGTCCCCCTTTAGGAGGGATATTGACGACGGCACCTTCGATGATTTTCAGCAATGCCTGTTGTACCCCTTCACCGGATACGTCACGGGTAATCGAACGGTTTTCGCTCATACGGGAAATTTTGTCGATCTCATCGATAAAGACGATCCCCTGCTGCGCCCGTTCGACATCGCCGTCGGCTGCTTGAAGCAGTTTGGTGAGAATATTTTCGACATCTTCGCCTACATATCCCGCCTCAGTCAGGCTGGTGGCGTCGGCGATCGCAATCGGGACATTGAGGACGCGGGCGATTGATTGTGCCATAAGCGTTTTCCCGCTTCCCGTCGGCCCGATCAAAAGGACGTTCGATTTTGCGATTTCCGTATCGTCATCGATTTGGGTGTGTTTGAAAATCCGTTTGTAGTGATTGTATACGGCGACCGAGAGGAGTTTTCGGGCACGCTCCTGACCGATAATATATTGGCCCAAAAAGGCGTTAAGCTCTTTCGGGGTCAGGAGTTCGGCATTGATGTGTTCTTGTACGGCAGCCGTATCGGTATCGCTGTCTCCGAACATGATTTTGTATGCAGAGAAGACACAGTTTTTACAGATATAGACGTTGTTCCCCGCGATTAACGGGTTGTGATCGCTCTCGGGCGCATCACAGAAACTGCAGTGGCGATGAATCATGATTGATTCCTTTCATACGGGATTCCCCGTTTGGTATTGGCGATAAAACTACACAGATTTTTAACGTACTCGTTTGATTCGTTTTCCAATAAGGCGTTTGCAACTTCTTGGAGAGGTTTTCCCGACTCGAAGAGTTCGCGATAAGCGGAACGCAACGCATCGATATGTTCGCGTTCCAGATGACGGCGCAGACCGTTGAGATTCAATCCGCGCAAAACCGCACGATTTCCTTCCGCCAGACAATAAGGAGGGACGTCTTGAGACAATGCCGAAGCTCCGGCGATCATCGCATAGTCTCCGATTTTGACGAATTGGTGTACCGGGGTCATTCCGCCGATAACGGCGAAGTTGCCCATTTCGACATGCCCTGCAAGCGTTGCGGCATTGGCAAGGATACAATGATTTCCTATGATGACATCATGGCCCAAATGGACGTAACCCATGAAGAGATTGTGATCTCCGACGACGGTTTTTCCGCCGCCCCCGGCAGTACCGGGATTAAAAAGGGTAAATTCGCGAATCTTGTTGTAATTGCCAATAATCAACTCCACTTCTTCCCCGGCATATTTCAAGTCCTGAGGAATGGAACCCAAGACGGCGTGGGAAAAAATATCATTGTATTCGCCGATTGTCGTGTTTCCGTAGATACACGTACCTTGCGCTATTTTCGTCCCTTTGCCGATTTTTGCTTTTCCTGAGATAAAACAAAATGCCCCGATTTCGACATCCGGCCCGATAAGGGCACCTTCTTCGATAATGGCGTGCGGAGAAATCAAGCTCATAGCGCCTACTTGTCCACGATCATTGCTTTTAGTTCTGCTTCGGATACGAGCGCGTCATCTACATACGCTTTTCCCTCCAGCACCCAGATCGAGCCTTTGTGTTTCACAACGCTCATACGGTATTCCAACCGATCTCCGGGACGGACGGGAGCACGGAATTTGGCACCGTCGATACTCATAAAATAGACGACTTTTTGTGCCGCTTCTTCTTCGGTCATATCCATACTCTGAAATGCCAAAATACCGCCTGCTTGGGCCATACCTTCCAAAATCATGACACCCGGATAGATAGGATGCCCCGGAAAATGCCCTTCAAAAATTTGTTCGCCGATAGTGACGTTTTTGTAGCCGATCAAAGACTCGTTCGGAGTTAGACTTGTCACTCGGTCGACAAGTAAAAAAGGGAAACGGTGGGGTAAAATTTTTTGAATTTGCACGACATCGATCATATTGCGGTAACACCTTTAGGTAAAAAGTCGCCCAATTTTACCGCAAAAATGGTTAATTATTGATAATGATGTTAAATACTGGTTTTAAGTGCCCGTTTCACCAATAATTCGCCTACTTCGAAGCTGGCGTCAACAAACTCCAGTTTCGGAAGATCACGCATGCTTTTTCGCTCATCGACACTGTCGATTTTGATGATGACATGGGCTTCGTTGTCGTAGCCGAGTACCGCTTCGCTGATCAGGCGACGGGAGTGTTCGCTGCTCATGGTGATAATAACGGCTTTGGCCTCTTTGACCATCAGCGACTCGAGAACGGGAAGTTTGTTTAAGTGCCCGAAATAGGCCATGTATCCCAGTTTTCTGGCATGCAGTACATGCTTGAGGTTATCGGAGATGATAACGAAATTGGCATCTTGCGCTTTGAGATTTGCGGCGACGATTTTTCCCAGCATGGCAAATCCGGCAACGATGATATGGTCTTGTCGTCCGATAGGGGTAATGACGTCGGATTCGTAAAACTCTTTTTCAAAATAGGAGGAGAGTTTATAGATATTGCCGATGATAAACGGTGTGAGAATCATCGAAATGACACTGACAAGAATCAGAAAACTCGCCATCTCCTGAGTGATCAATTTGAGCGATCCCGCAAGAGCGAAAACGGCAAATGAAAATTCTCCGATCTGTGCGAGAGAGAGGGCCGTTTTGGCTGAGGTGTTTTTGTCGGAGTTGCGTCGGATGATGGCATAGATAACCAGTGCTTTAAAAAGCATCGCAAAAATGAAAATAAAAACGATGATATGGATGTTGGACAAAAAGAAGAGCAAATCGATTTTCGTCCCCACCCCGAAGAAAAATGCTCCCAATAGCAAGTCTTTATAACTCGCGATATCCGATTCGACTTTGACGTTAAAACGGGTATCGGCGATCAGCATACCGGCGATAAATGCCCCCAGCGAATAGGTAAATCCCATCGTATGCGCCAGCAAGGAAGCTCCGATCAGGATCGAAAACACCGAACCCAAAAAGAGTTCTTCGAGTTCGGTTTTGGCTGAAAACTGAAGCAGCGCATTAACGATTTTGTCCCCGATCGTAAACATAAATACCACGACGAAAACAGCGGATATCACGGTTTTCAGAAAGATTTCACCGATGGATGCTCCGTCATTGGAGAGGAAGGTAATGAGAAGTAGAATCGGAATGACCGCTAAATCCTGAAAGATCAAAATCCCCATCGATTTTTGCCCGTAAGGGGTATGAATGTCTTTGGACTCTTTAAGGTACGTCAGGACGATGGCGGTGGAAGAGAGCGAAAACGCGAGCGAAATAATCAGAGACGTGTTGAAATTGAGTCTGAAAAGGTAATAAGAGAGTAAAAATATGACGACTACGCTGAATACGACCTGCAACAAGCCGTTAGTGAGGAGAATATCTTTCATTTTCTTGATTTTTTCGAGACTGAGTTCCAGCCCGATGGTAAACATCAAAAAGACGATTCCGAATTCTCCGATCAGCTCTAAAGAGTCATTGCCCATACCATTGAAGCCGAAAAGATAGCTGATGATGGTTCCTGTACCGATATAGCCTAAAATGTGGGAGATGCCGAAGCGTTTTAGAATGATATTGAGTACCGTGGCGATGGCAACGGTTAAAAAAATTGATAAGAGTAATTGTTCCATGACGGAAATTATAGTGAACAATTGCCGTTTCAGGTGGCTAATTTATGGTTAAAAAGTAGGCTTGCGTAGAGAATTTACAAAAGAATGAGCCGCTCTCTCGTATCCTCATACGTTTTTGTCTCTAAAATGAGATTGATTTTAGCATTTGGTATCTCATCCACGACGATAATTGCCGAGGTATTAAACGGGTTTCTTGTAAGGCGAGAACGAAGTGCAATTTCGGTTTCGATCAACGGTGCGTTAAACATCAACTCTTTTGTATTTTGATATGCGGATGAGGTTAGGACATTAAACGTTTCAATAGTAATCAATCGAACCTCTTCGCGATTCAGAAAAAATTGTCCATCAATCTCAAAATCGATATTTCCCTGTGCCTGGGTACGGTTGATCGTCGAATAGAAGAGGGGATAGGAGGGGATGATTTCTAAACCGACTTTGAGAGAAGAACGGAGGAGGCGGTAGTTTAAAAACCGTTCTTTGATGATTCGATACGCGACACTCTGCTCTTCAAATTCCATTCTGCGGGTGTAAAGTTCCAAACGCTCTTCGATCGAGGCAGGGAGGATTTGCCGCGAAATCGGAGAGAACATCTCGTCCATCAATCGGTGCTGCTGATCACGCTGCATGGTGAGTCCGTAGATACAGCCGCAGTAGTCTTGACGGTAGAGCTGCTGTTCTTTGCTAACGCGACCTTGATCGTTGGTTCCGCCGTTTTTACGGTAATCGAATGCGATAAATTCGACACCATGTGTTGAATGGAATGCATCGCCCGATTTTTTGAGCTGTTCTTGCGATTTGAGGGGGCTGACGAGCAGCGTAGTGGTCATGGAGGTTTCGCCGAGTTCGAGCGCTTTGTGGGCGCTTACCTCGAAACGTTTGTCAAAGCATACTTCACAGCGTGAGCCTTTTTCCGGCTCTTTTTCGAGTCCCCGGACGGCATCCATCCAGTTTTCATAATCATAAGGGCCTTCTATCAGCTCAATGCCCAGTTTTTTGCAGCTGCGTTCCACATCGAGAAGTCGGAGGCGGTATTCGCTGTAAGGGTGGATATTGGGATCATAGAAGAACCCGACGAGCTTTTCGTCAGGGTACTCCTGCTGCAGTTTCTCCATAAAGAAATGGGAATCGACGCTGCAGCAGATATGGACTAGCATGAATTAGTCGCGAGAAGCTAAAATCTCTACAGATTCGATGGTGTCGCGCATTTGAATGCTGTCTAGAACCGCCATAGATTCCGCATCGTCCGCTTCGATACCGCCGAATACGGTGTGTACGCCGTCAAGATGCGGGCAGCTTACGAAACAGATGAAGAATTGGCTTCCTCCGGTGTTTGGCCCTGCGTGTGCCATAGAGAGAGTTCCTTTGACGTGACGGTGTTTGTTAAGCGACGTTTCACACGGAATCGCCCAACCCGGTCCGCCTGTACCTGTACCGTGCGGGCATCCGCCCTGAGCCATGAATCCAGGGATTACGCGATGAAAGTTAAGCCCGTTGTAGTAACCGTCATTCACCAAAGCGGCAAAGTTCGCAACGGTATTCGGAGTTTCGTCATTGTAGAGCTTGATCCACATAACCCCTTTTGCAGTGGTCATTTTTGCCCATTGATAATTTGCCAACTCTTCTGGAGTGACATCGTAAGTTTTAAGTTCTTTGCGTCCGAACATAGTAGTGATCCTTGCGGGAGTTTTTTGCAATTATAGTGGATAAATCTTAACTATCCGAATGTAATGGGTTATAATTGAGGAATTTAATTCCCCTAAGGATGCTATTTGGAGTCATGGCTACAGCAGCGATTGTCCCGTATCAGTCTGCGTGATCTGCATTTTTATCCGATCGTTTTTATCTTGGTATTTACGGTGGTCTTTTCCTCATTGTTAATCTATGACGAATATCGGGGATTTACCAAAACCGTCCATATCGATATGCCCTCAGGTGCCGAGGAGAATGTGACATCTTTGCATCCGCATACATTAAATAAGGCATTTCGGGGACGATTGATCAAAATCGTCTTGGAAATATCGACGCTGGCGTTGATATTATTCGGTTTCATCGTCGGAGTCTCAAAAATTGCCAATGCGATGATCGCCAAAGAGCTGGAGACGTTTTTTAAATTTTTCGAGTCGGCCCATTCGGATATCAAACAGATCAATCTGGACGAACTTTATTTTACCGAGTCCAAAAAAATGGCGGAATATGCCAATGAAATGGCAATGACGCTTCAGGAACAAAAAGAGACGCTGCAGCGGTTAAACAGTTCCTTGGAAGAGAGGGTACAGCTGAAAACAAAAGCGTTGCAGCAAAAAAACGACGCTCTCGAAGAGGAGCAAAAATTTTCGCAAGGATTGTTGGAATCGCACAAGCAGTTTATCCGGTATGCGATTCACGAGACCCATACGCCGCTCTCTGTCATTATGGCCAATATCGAACTCTTTACGATGAACGAGGGACGTAACCGTTATCTGGCAAAAATCGAAGCCGCGGTGAAAAATATCTTCAGTATTTATGACGATTTGAGCTATCTGGTCAAAAAAGATCAGATCGATTATCCGAAAAAAGCGATCGACTTGGGAGAATACGTCGAAAAACGGCTGGAGTTCTTCGATGAGGTTGCGCAGTTTTCCAATCTGACATTTCACTATACCCGTCCGGAATATCCTGCATGGATACAGTTTAATGAAACGAAACTTCAGCGGGTTATCGACAACAACTTGACGAATGCGATAAAATACACGAAAAACGGCGAAACAATACGCGTCGGTGTCGAATCGGATACGCAAGAGAGCCGATTCTGGGTCGAGAGCAAGTCTCAAAAGATTCATGATGAGCAAAAGATTTTCGAGGCGTATTACCGCGAGCGGAAAAAAAAGGACGGTTTCGGATTGGGCCTCAGTCTGGTAAAGGCGATTTGCGACGAAGACAACGTGGAGATCAAGATCTTTTCAAACCGCGATGCGACACGGTTCGAATATGTTTTTAGAAAGGACGGCGGTGAAAATACTTCTTCTTGAAGACGAACAGATGCTGAGCGAAGCGATACATGAATATCTGCTGGCGTTGGGGCATCAGGTCGTAGTTTTTTATGACGGGTACGATGCGCTTGCCGGGTTGAAAAAAGAGACGTTCGATCTGCTGGTATTGGATATCAACGTCCCCGGAATCGACGGTCTGGATTTGCTCGAAGAACTGCATACGATGAAAATACGCCCTCCGACCATCTACATCAGCGCTTTAGTCGATATCGAAGGGATTAGCCGTGCATACGATCTGGGATGCTACGATTATCTGAAAAAACCGTTTCTTCTCAAAGAGCTCGCACTGCGTATCGATAAAGTGATCCAGAACAGTGCCACCCCTCAAAATCACATCCGTTTATCTAAAAGTTACGGATACGATGTTTCGACATCGACTTTAGTGTGTGATAACGTAACACAACCGTTGACGAAGCGCCAACTCCAAATTATCGACCTGTTGGCCAAAAATCGGGGAAGAGTTGTCGATTTCGACCAGTTTCGCGCCTATATATGGGACGATGAGTACGTGGATAACGCGACTATACGGGCTGAAGTGAGCCGATTGAAAAAAAGTCTCAAAGAGGATTTCATCCAAAACATTCGTGCGATAGGTTACATGATCGATATTCCTCGCAATTAATATGTTACTTTTTTACTCATAATCCCTCTAAACTCTTTTAAGTACGTAGATAATTTTTTCTAATTCGGTAATTGCTACGTTAATGCTACGTTTCGTTCTCATAATGACACTGATAAAAAATTTAGTTCAAGGAGTGAGGATGAGAGGTACAGTATCTCTATCGCTTTTAGCGTCGGTTTTGGTACTCAACGCTACGGCGGCCGATGATCTTGTCGGAATGTTCAGCGAGGGGAAAGTAAGCGGGCAGTTCCGCGAATTTTCAATCAGCCGTGATTATGACGGTTCACCGACCTATACACGCAGCGCCAATACCCTCGGCGGATACATCAAATACGAAACCGGAGCATGGAACGGGTTAAGTTTGGGTGCGGCGGCGTATGCCACAATCGGGTTTCACTTAGAAGACCGTACAGACTGGAAACAAGTAGACCCGACTCTCCTCGGTTCACACAATGAAAACGATATTTATCTCGGAGAAGCGTATCTCCAATATAAATACGCTAACACGACATTTAAAGCCGGACGCCAAAAATTGGATACTCCGATGGCGGGAAGCGATGATGCCCGTATGCTTCCGAACCTGTTTGAAGCGTATGTATTGACGAATACGGACGTCAAAGATACGACATTGATCGCGGCGCATGTAACGAAATTCGCAGCCGGGACGTTTGCGAATGCCTACAATATCCCAAGCAGCGGATCGGCGGCAGCTATAGCGTCGGGTCAAGCGCTTGCGTTAACATCGGGTTACAGCGGTGTCACGGATGGAACCGCATATGTAGGCCAATTCGAAGATATGGGCAAATACGCGATCGGTGACAGCACCGGAGGCGTGAGTGTCGCTGCTGCGGTTTATACCGGAATTCCCGGATTGAAACTTCAACTATGGGATTATTATGCGCATGATATCCTCAATGCCGTTTATGCGGAAGCAAACTACGGATGGGCTTATGCAAGCGGTATCGCTCCGTATGTCGGCGCGCAATGGATCAATGAACGCGATGTCGGTTCGAACAATGTCATCGATAAAGTCGAGAGCGATTTTATCGCCGCAAAAGTCGGGGTGAAAGTAGCGAATTTCGACATCTACGCTGCCGTTTCACAAAACAGCAAAGACTCTTCGGCCGCGGTTAACGGCGGAACGATTTCTCCGTGGGGCGGGATGCCTGCATATACGCAGGGGATGGTTACACGTCACCAGTTCATGGCGGGAACCGATGCATGGAAAGTTGCCGGAAGCTATAACTGGAAAGATATGGGGATTAATTTGAATACGGGTGTTTATTATGCCTCTTTCGATATGGACGAGCTGAACGGATATTCCGACGGACATGCGTGGACAGCGACGGAATCGGGATTCGACATCATTTTTGTTCCTGAAACGATTAAGAAATTGCAACTGCGTTTCCGCGGAAATTTCCCGCGTGACTTTAAAGAAACGGCAACAACTCACACGGATTGGAATGAATACCGTTTCATCGCCAATTATAACTTTTAAAGGAGTTTCACTATGAAACAAGAGATGGTTGATCGTATCAAAAACGATCCGGATTTTATTCTTTTGACCCGTGAGCGCAGCAAGTTTGCATGGACGCTTACGATTATTATGTTGGCGATTTATTTCGGATTCGTTTTGACGATTGCATTCGATCCGTCGATTCTGGGAACTCCGCTCTCCAGCGGCTCTGTGACAACGATCGGGATTCCTATCGGAATTGCCGTCATCATCAGTGCTTTTATCCTTACAGGGATATATGTACGCCGTGCAAACGGAGAATTTGACGAGCTTAGCGCACGTATCAAAGAGAAAGCGAAGGGAGAATAATGAAAACGTTACTTTTGGTATTGCTCTCGGCGGCTGCGTATGCAGGCGAAGCATTGAGCGGAGCGGTTGAAAAACAACCGTTGAATATGTCGGCGATTACGATGTTTATCATTTTCGTCGGAGCGACTCTAGGGATTACCTATTGGGCGGCTAAACGGACGAAAACGGCAAAAGATTTCTATACTGCCGGCGGCGGAATCACTGGGTTCCAAAACGGTATGGCGATTGCCGGAGATTATATGTCTGCGGCATCGTTTTTGGGAATTTCGGCCCTTGTATACTCAAAAGGGTATGACGGGTTGATCTATTCGATCGGATTCTTGGTAGGTTGGCCGATCATTTTGTTCATGGTAGCGGAACAGCTTCGTAACCTCGGTAAATATACGTTTGCCGATGTCGCTTCGTATCGTTTGCGCCAAACGCCGATCCGTACTTTGGCGGCGTTCGGTTCGATTGTAACGGTTATCTTGTATCTGATCGCTCAAATGGTCGGTGCGGGTAAATTGATCCAGCTTCTGTTTGGTTTGGAGTATGAAGTAGCGGTTATTCTCGTCGGTGTGTTGATGATCCTTTACGTAACGTTCGGGGGAATGCTCGCGACGACATGGGTTCAAATCATCAAAGCGTTCTTGCTCCTCTCGGGTGCGACGTTCATGGCGATTGCGGTTATGGCTCATTACGATTTTAATTTCGAATCGTTGTTTGCAACGGCGGTCAGCATGAAAGACCAGTCGATTATGGCTCCGGGCGGTTTGGTAAGCGATCCGATTTCGGCGATCTCTTTGGGTATCGCATTGATGTTCGGTACTGCCGGTCTTCCGCATATCCTTATGCGCTTTTTCACCGTCAGCGATGCGAAAGAAGCACGTAAATCGGTTTTCTATGCGACAGGATTCATCGGATATTTCTATATTTTGACGTTCATCATCGGTTTCGGTGCGATCGTTATGGTTTTCCAAAACCCGCAATATCTTGATGTTGCGAAACAAGCGGTTGAGGGCGGTGCTCCGATTCTCGGCGGAAACAACATGGCGGCGATCCACCTTTCTCATGCGGTAGGGGGTGATTTCTTTCTCGGATTTATCTCTGCGGTAGCGTTCGCAACAATCCTTGCGGTTGTTTCGGGTCTTACCTTGGCGGGGGCTTCGGCGATTTCGCATGACTTGTATGCCAGCGTTATCAAAAAAGGAAAAACAGACGGGTTGATGGAGATGAAAGTT
>Ga0172377_10005499_pt1 | contig 13023 bp, 12 predicted proteins | sample Pumphouse3metaG_FD_119749 | JGI IMG/M metagenome (GOLD analysis project Ga0172377, IMG submission 119749) | Leachate microbial communities from a municipal landfill in Southern Ontario, Canada - Pumphouse #3 metaG | ecosystem: Engineered > Solid waste > Landfill > Unclassified | place: Canada... | reverse complement strand
AAAAATACAGAAATTATACTATAAACAAACCCAACTAAAGTCGAAGTATATAAAACCTAAAAAGAATAAATGATAAACACATATTCTCTTTATAATACTAATGGACAACTTCTCTTGAAAAGTGAAAAACTAAAAACGAAAAGGGGAAAGTTGAATTTGTCTAATTTCTCTAAAGGTGTTTATATGATAAAGATTATTACAGACAAGAATGTTTATTCTCGTAAGATAATTAGGAATTAGATAACAAAAATAAGGAGTTGATAACTAAATCAACTCCTTATTGTTTATTGGTTTGAGATACTCCTTATTTTATTAAGAAAGTAAACTTATCGTAGTTTCTAAGTGCTATTCCCGTTCCTCTTGCAACTGCTCGAAGTGGGTCTTCTGCAACATGAACGGCAAGCTTGGTTTTTGCAGATATTCTTTTGTCCAATCCTCTTAGCAATGAACCTCCTCCTGCAAGATAAATTCCTGTGTGGAAAATATCAGATGCAAGTTCTGGTGGAGTAAGAGCTAAGGCTTCAAGAACTGCACTTTCTATTTTTGCAATAGATTTATCTAATGCATGTGCAATTTCTTTATAATTTACTAATATTTCTTTTGGAATTCCTGTTAAAACATCTCTTCCTTGAACTGCATAGTCTTCTGGTGGTGAGTCAAGGTCTGGAATTGCTGCTCCAACTCCAATCTTTATTTGTTCTGCCATTCTTTCTCCAATATTAATATTATGTTGCTTACGCATATATTCAATAATATCTTGATTGAATTCATCTCCAGCAATACGGATTGATTTATTACAAACAATTCCTCCAAGTGCAATTACTGCAATTTCGGAGGTTCCTCCACCTATATCAACAATCATATTCCCAACTGGTTCCAATACATCAATTCCAATACCAATTGCTGCTGCCATTGGTTCATGTATTAATTTCACTTCTTTTGCTCCTGCTTGTTCGGCAGCATCTCTAACAGCTCTTTCTTCAACGTTTGTTATTCCTGAAGGAATACAGATAACCATTTTAAGGGCTGGTGGAATAATTGATTTTCTAACATTAATCATTTTGATTAATTCTCTAATCAATTGATTTGCTGTTTCAAAGTCAGCAATAACACCATCTCTTAATGGTCTTATTGTTTCAATATTTTGGTGGGTTCTCCCATGCATTTGCATTGCTTTCTTTCCGATTGCAATGATTTTATTAGTTCTTCTGTCTTTTGCTACAATAGAAGGCTCATCAACAACAACTTTGTCATTGAAGATTATTATAGAGTTTGCTGTACCTAAGTCGATTGCAACTTCTCTTGTTAAAAATGAAAATAAACCCATAATTTTTTATTCAATCCTATTTATATAGTTCAATAATATTTGCAGTTTTTACGCAAACCAAATTAAACAGTTACATTATTATTTATATATTCAAAATCTTTATTCGTTTCTTTATTAATGTTTGAAATGTCGGAAGCCAGTTAATGCCATTGCCATATTATTCTCTTGACAATAATCAATTGACTTTTGATCATTTATGCTCCCACCAGGATGAACAACTGCAACAACTCCCGCCTTATGTGCTATCTCAACACAATCGGGGAAAGGGAAAAATGCATCCGAAGCCATAACTGAGCCCTTTAAGTCGAATCCAAAGTGTTTTGCTTTTTCAATGGCTTGATTTAATGCGTCAACTCTTGAAGTTTGACCTGTTCCTGAGGCTAATAGTTGATTATTTTTTGCTAAAACAATTGCATTTGATTTAGTATGTTTTACAAGTTTATTTGCAAAAGCAAGGTCTTTTTGTTGTTCTGGAGTCAGTGGGGTTGATGTTACGCTTATCATTGTTTGAGGCTTTTCAACTACAGTGTCTTTATCTTGAACCATCACTCCGTTTAGAGCAGAGCGAAATTGAAGGTTCTGACCTTTGACTTCTTTACGTTTTAGAATAATTCTATTTTTCTTAGATTTTAATATTTCTATAGCTTCAGCACTAAAGTCTGGTGCAATACAAATTTCCATAAATAGCTTATTCATTTGCTGAGCTGTTTCAATATCAATTGCTCGATTGGTTACCAAAACACCACCATAAGCTGAAAGAGGGTCAGCGGCCAATGCATCTAAGTATGCTTGTTTAAGACTATTTCTGCTTGCCAAACCACAAGCATTATTATGTTTGATTATTGCAAAAGTTGTTTCTTCAAAATCATCAATCAAAGCACATGCTGCGTCAATATCACCAATATTATTGTATGAAATTTCTTTTCCACCCAATTGTTCAAAGTTTGTTTCCAAACTGCCAAAGAACATTCCTTTTTGATGAGGATTTTCTCCATAACGAAGAATTTTTGGGTTGGAGAAGCTTTGTTTGAAAACTGGGATTTGAGTTTTTTGGTTGAAATAGTTGAAAATTGCAGTATCGTAGTGAGAAGAAACCTCAAAGGCATAAGTTGCAAATCTTCTTCTGGTTTCGAAATCTGTATTTCCTCCATTTTGATTAAGAATATCTAAAAACTCTGAATAATAATCAACTGAAGGAATAATTATTACATCATTAAAGTTTTTAGCACAAGCTCTAATTAAGGAAATTCCTCCAATATCTATTTTTTCAATAATATCTTCTTCCTTAGCATCTGAGGCAACTGTTTTCTCAAATGGATATAAATCTACAATCACTAAGTCTATTTCTGGAATTTCATATTGAGAAATTTGTTTTCTATCCTCTTCATTATCCCTTCTGTTTAATATCCCTCCCATAACCTTTGGGTGAAGGGTTTTAACTCTACCTCCCAAAATTGATGGGTAGCCAGTTAGGGATTCAACTGAAATTGGTTTTATTCCTAAAGTTTCAATAAAACTATATGTTCCTCCTGTTGAATAAATAGTTACTCCCAATTCGTCTAATTTTCTAACTATTTCTTCAAGACCATCTTTATAAAATACTGAAATTAATGCGCTTTTAATTTTCTTCATTTTCAATCTTTTGTCAATAAACTGTATCTATTTAATATTTAATTTCCAAATTCAATTCCCAACCCCTTGGCTGTTTGAACCATTCTTGAGCTTGGATGAACAAGATGAGGTTTGCTAATAACCTTATCTATCTTAACACTTATAATTTCTGGATGACGGTAAGCCACCATTTCTCCAAATTTTTCTTCTAAAACAAGTTCAAATGCCTTAACCCCAAACTCGGAGGCTAAAATTCTATCAAAAGCTGTTGGTGTTCCTCCTCTTTGAACGTGTCCTAAAACAGTTAGTCTAACATCGTGGTCAACTCCCGCATCCTTAAGTTCGTTCATAAGAGTATAGCCAATTCCACCAAGATTATAGTTATGATATCCAATTTCGGATGATACACTACAAATTTTGCCCTGAGTTGCAGAATAGGCTCCTTCGGCAACAACAATTATGCAGAATCCTTTTCCTTTAATATATCTTGAATCTATTTTTTCTTTTATTTTATCAACACTATAAGGCATTTCAGGAATAATGCAAACATCAGCACCTCCTGCAATTGCACTATGAAGGGCAATCCATCCGGCATCTCTACCCATCACTTCCATAATGAAAATTCTATTATGACTTGAAGCTGTTGTAACAAGCTTATCGATAGCCTCTGTAACGGTTTGAACTGCTGTTTGAAATCCGAAAGTAAAGTCGGTTGCTGAAAGATCGTTATCAATTGTTTTGGGAACTCCAATTATGTTTAATCCTTTTTTAAAAAGGTCTAATGAAATTCTTTGAGAACCATCGCCTCCAATATTTATTACTGCATCAATCCCCAGAATTTGTAGTTTACGAATCATTTCATCTGACCTATCAACCGAAGACCATGTTCCATCACTATTTTTTATTGGCCAAGCAAAGGGACCGCCCTTATTGGTTGTTCCTAAAATTGTTCCTCCCTTAACCAAAATACCTGAAACATTTGATTGGTCTAAAACAACAATTTCTGTTGGTTCTTTCAAAACTCCATTAAACGAATCAATGCATCCAATAACTTCCCAATCCTTTTCAATAGAGGCTCTTTTAACAATGGCTCTTATCACGGCATTTAATCCCGGACAATCACCACCTCCTGTAACAACCATAACTCTTTTCATCTTCCTTTAATTCTTCTGTTCTTGTTTGAAATATGTTATCAAATGTTCAATTTCTTCAAGTATTTCTTCTCTGCCAATTTTGCTAATTGAGGAAGAAAGGAAGTATTTTGGGAGTTCTACCCAGTCTTTTTGGAGAGCCTTATTAAATTCTTCAACATTTTTGCTGGTTGTGAGAGTGCCTTGTTTGTCGGTTTTGGTGAATACAATTGAAAAAGGGATTTGATTTAAACCTAAAAAATTAATAAAGTCTAAATCTATCTTTTGTGGAGAAATTCTTGAATCAATAAGAACAAATATTGAAATCAGGCTTTCTCTTTTAGTGATATAATTTGTAATCATTTTACCCCAGGTGGCTCTGTTTTTTTTGGATGTTGAAGCATATCCATAGCCTGGAAGGTCAACCAAATACCAACTGCCATTTATTTCAAAATGATTTATAAGTTGAGTTTTGCCTGGAGTTGAACTTGTTTTAGCAAGATTCTTTTTGTTTGTGAGAATATTAATAAGTGAACTCTTCCCAACATTACTCCTTCCAATAAAAGCAATTTCTGCCTTAGTTGGTTCGGGGCATTTTTTGTAATCGGAATTACTTATAACAAACTCTGAAGTTTTAATTTGCATAACAAGTCAATTTTCTATAAAATTAATAATGCATATAGCGTTTTTTCTTATCGGGATATATATCCTCAATAGTAACTAATATGCCAGTTTCTTCAACATTGCTAAAATGAGAGTTGATTGAAGTGCCAAATGATCTCATTGTTGAAGAAAGATTCATATAGGCATTAACTAATGGAGGAATGTTTTCTCCTCTTTCTCTAACTGCCTTAACCAAAATTAGATAATCTTCCTTATAGCTTCTTCCATTAAACAGTCTAACCAGTTCATTATAGTCCGACTCAATTTCAACAGGTTCTTTAGGATAAACCATACCTTCGTTGTCTGGGAAGTGTTTTTTGTAGAAATAGAGTATATAATCTCTTGCCTTAATGTCTAATGAAGGATACATTGTTATTTTGCCAAAGAAGTATTTGATTTCAGGATGAGTTTTTGCCATAGCTCCAAGACCATCCCAAAGATTGTCTAAAGAATACATTCCTTTTCGAATGCTTTTAGTAGGTTGGTAGTCAGGACGAACAAAAGAACGGCCAAGCTCAAGAGTGTTTGCTAAGAAGTTTTCCTTGAAAAATTCAGTGAAATAAAAAAGTCCTGCTGTGGCACTTAATAAATCACCATTTGATTCAATAAATATGTTATTACCAAGAATATATCTATATCCTCCAATAATTTCTTCATCATTAGGGTCCCAAACAAATAGTTGTTTGTAGCAATGAGGCTCCGGTGCAACATCAAATTCATCAATATCGCAATCCTTACCACTACCACCTCCTTCAGCTCCAAAACTAATTTCTCTCAAACGCCCTATTTCTCTCATAATGTTAGGTGATTTGTGGGCGGTTGTGATATATATCTCTCTTGATCCGTTATTAGTTTTGCGAAAGAAAATGTCCTTAGTAAGCTCTTCCTTAATTAGGGCTTTGTCCACAGGTGGTATAACATAAGATATATCCATTTTCAATTATTTTTTAATGTAATTTTCAACTTTGAATTCTGCCTTAGAGTCATTGGCTAAGGAGTAAACATAACTTTTTAATAAATCAGCCCATTCTATCTGAGAAAAGGTTTTGTCGAAGGTTTCAATTGGGATTGGTTTGCCAAAAATAAGTCTTATTTTCTTCCCCTTTTGCTTAAACATTTCGTCGGGAAGGAATATTAGTTCTATATTAAATTTGAATCCTAATTTCTTTCTAATGTTAGCAAACCTGTAAAAGAAATTGGAATTCTTAGCCTCAGTGTAAACAGGAATTATATCTCGATTATATTGGATGGCTTTTTTGATAAAAGTTTTTTTCCAGTCCAAATCACAAATAATGTTATTCTGTTTTCTTGAAACCATTCCGGCAGGGAAAAACATCATACAGCTTTCACTTGCAAATGCCTTGTCGAGAGCTTCAATATTATCATTGTTGCGACCATATTTGTTTACAGGAATAAAAACATCTTTCATCCCTGGCAACTGACAAAGAATATCATTAACAGGAAAAACAATATCGGAGCGAAACTTTCCAACTTCAGACATCAATGCCATTCCGTCAATTCCTCCGAGAGGGTGATTGCTAATAATTAATGGTCTTCCCTCAACAGGAATATATTCAGGGTTTACAACTTCCACCTCCACACCAATATCTTCCAAAACACATCTTGCAAAGCTTGCTCCTCTAAAATCACGATACTTGTATATAACTTGGTTTATCCTATCAAGATGAATTAATTTTTTAAACCATCTGAATATAGGTTTTGGAATAAGTTTTAATAGGTGTTTGTTTTTGCTTGCTAAAATTCGTTCCAAGGAGATAAACCGCTCAGTGATTTGAATATTATTATTAGTTTGATTTATAGTGTCTTTATCCATTTTTATCTAAAAAATATTAGAGCAAAGATACAAAAATAATACATACAATCTAATATAGTTAATGTAAATTTAAAATTGTGAACTTTAGCATCTAATTATTTGAAATGATAGACGAAAATATCTTTTCTTAATAAATTCTTTTAGTTTTGGATTATTATTACTTACTTTGCATAGATAAATGTTAAAGAAAAATAATCTCTGATTATGAAATATATTATATTTTTATGCTTTTTCTTTCTAATTTCTATTAGTGCAAAAAGCCAGGAGTTTAAGGCAGGTGTGGTTGCAGGAGTTGTAGCTTCTCAGGTTGATGGCGACCAAATGGCAGGCTACTTTAAGGCTGGATTTAGTGGTGGTTTATTTGTTTACCGTGATTTTAATAAGGCTTCTCGTTTTCAAGGCGAATTACTCTACACCATGAAAGGAAGTAGAACAAGCCCTAAAAACACAAATCCCGATATGTTGCAAGTAAGTGCAAGCTACATTGATATTAGTCTTATATATATCTACAAGCTATTTCCGATGCTAAACTTTAGAATAGGTCTAACTCCAAATGTTTTATTGGATGCAAGGGAACACACCCCAACAGGCTTGGAACAAAACCCCAATGAGGCTCCAGCCTTTAGAAGAATTGGAGTTATTGGACTTATTGGTGCAAGTTACTACTTTTCAGACAAATTCAGCATAACATGGTCCTACAACTATTCTCTTTATAGCATAAGGAGTGGTGAGGCTGAAATTTATGACACCTGGAGCTTAAAACAACAGAACGACCAGCGACATAACTATATGTCGTTTATGCTTGGATACAGATTCTAATTAATAAAAGGATTATTCTCTTTCTCGTAGCCAATGGTTGTTGTCGGACCATGACCACAAACACAAACAGTTTTTTCTGGTAAGGGGAAAAGATTTTCCTTTATACTCTTCATTAAAACATCAAAATTTCCACTTGGGAGGTCTGTTCTTCCAATTGAGTTTTGAAACAATACATCGCCTGTTATAACAAATCCTTCTTTTTCATTATAGAAGCAAACGCTGCCGGCACAATGTCCTGGAGTTTCAAAAACAATAAGTTCACTCTCACCATATTTTATCTTATCGTCCTTAGTAATATATTTAAATTTAACATCTTCAATGCCTTCAACATTAAAACCCATCATTTCTGCTTGAGCATCAACAATTCTAATCATTTGATTCCCATCCTTATGCAGTTCTAATGGGAGGTTAAATTCTTTTGTTATCCAACCTGCTCCGCAAATATGATCAATATGAGCATGAGTAAGCAGGATATGTTTCACTTTCAAATCATTTGACTTGATATAATCAAGCAGTTCTTTTCTTTCTTTTTCACTTTGGCAGCAAACATCAACCAAAACACATTCTTTAGTTTGGTCAAACACCACGCTGCAATTCACCTCAAAATGGTTGAATGGTAGTATATTTATCATAATTCAAGTTTTTTTGCTTCATTCCAAATCTTATCCAATTCCTCTAAGGTCATCTCTCTCATATCTTTTTTTTGTTTCTTAACCTCTTGTTCAATATATTGGAATCTTTGAATAAATTTTTTATTTGTTCTTTCTAATGCTGTTTCAGGATTAACGTCAATAAAGCGAGAATAGTTTATTAGGGAAAATAATACATCGCCAAATTCTTGTTCTGTCTTCTTTTTATTGCCTGCCTTAAGCTCAACTTTCAACTCTTCAATCTCTTGCTCAACCTTCTCCCAAACCTGCTCAATATTATCCCAGTCAAATCCCACACCTCTTGCCTTGTCCTGAATTCTATATGCCTTAACAAGTGCTGGCAATGTTTTAGGAACTCCACTAAGGGTAGATTTTGTTCCGTTGTTTTCCTTAAGTTTAATTTGTTCCCAATTTTCCATAACTTGCTGTGCATTATCTGCACGAACTTCTCCATAAATATGAGGATGCCTTCTGATTAGTTTCTCATTCAAGCTATCCACAACGTCCTTAATGTCAAAGCTCCCTTTTTCAGAGCCTATCTTTGCATAGAAAACAATATGAAGGAGCAGGTCGCCAATCTCTTTTTTAATCTCACTGTCATCATTCTCAATTATTGCATCTGCCAGTTCATAGGTTTCTTCAATGGTTAGATGTCGAAGTGTTTCGAAGGTTTGTTTCCTGTCCCAAGGGCATTTCTCCCTTAGCTCATCCATAATGGTTAGCAGTTTATCGAAGCTTTCTAAGGTCTTTTCCCTTCTATTTTCTTTATCCATTTATTTTCGTTTATCCATTTATTTTCTTTCTATATCTTTTTATCCTTCAATTGTCGGTGGTCAATTCCCAGTTGTTAGCAATCCTAATCATATCCTCAACATTAAGCTCTTTCATACAACGGAAATGTTTTTTAGGACATTTGCTATATCCGTGTTTATGACAAGGGCGACAACTAAGGCTTTTGTTCTCAAATATATGAACTTCCGATTTCGAATCCTTAGGCATATAAGGATACATGCCAAAATCCAAAACAGTGTTTCCCCAAATGCTTATAATGTTTTTGTTAAGGGCAGAACTAATATGCATTAGCCCTGTGTCGGGAGAAATAACTCCATCACTATTCTTAATCAAAGAAGCAGTCTGGTTGAGGTTATAGGCTCCACATGCATTAAAAACTCTTGCTCCAACAGCATTTTCAATTCTGATGGCTTTTTGTCTATCTTCCTTTGAGCCAAGCAAAACAATTGATTTATTGATTCCCTCACAAAGCCTAATTAACATATCAACAGGCATTTGCTTAGTGTTATGTTTGCTACCAACAACAACCGCAATATACCCTTCTTGAAAGCTTAGAGGTAAAGCATCAGGTGAAATATAGTCTTCTTCGCACAGAAAATAATCCAAGCCTTGTCCGTCATCACTAATGGCCATATCTTTAACCACATCAAAATACCTTTCAACAATATGTCTTTTAGGCATCTTATTAATTTTCCACTTAACCAAAAGCCATTTCTTAAACCTTAAGGGGTTAAATACTTTTGTGAGCTTAAGTAGTCTAAGGCGGATTATAAATGAACGGATTTGATTGTGAAGGTCGAAAACATAATCATAGTTTTCCTTTTTCAACTCCTTTATGGTTTGGGAAACTGAATCAGAAAAGCAAATTATTTTATCAACATAGGGGTTATTACTTAATATAATTGCATTATTTGCCTTAATTAAATAATGTATTTCACAATTAGGGACTTGCTTCTTTAAACATCGCAAAATGGGAGTTGTCAAAACAATATCTCCAATTGAACTAAGACGAATTATTAAAATTTTGGGGTGATTATCCATTTCAAATTAACCTACTGATCCTTCTAAACTTATGCTTAATAATTTTTGAGCCTCAACAGCAAATTCCATCGGCAACTTATTTAAAACCTCTTTGGCATAACCATTAACAATCAATCCTATGGCTCCTTCTTGAGAAATGCCTCTTTGGCGACAATAGAATAATTGGTCTTCAGAAATTTTAGATGTAGTTGCTTCGTGTTCAACAATTGAGGAGTGGTTATCGGTTTTGATGTAAGGATATGTATGAGCACCACATTTGCTGCCCAAAAGCAAAGAATCACATTGAGAATAGTTTCTTGAGTTTGATGCTCCCTTATTAATCCTAACCAATCCTCTATATGAATTTTGACTCTCTCCAGCCGAAATACCTTTTGAAATAATGGTGCTTTTGGTGTTTTGACCAAGATGAATCATTTTTGTTCCAGTATCGGCTTGCTGACGATTGTTGGTAACGGCAACAGAATAAAATTCTCCAATAGAATTATCCCCTTTCAAAATACAGCTTGGATATTTCCATGTTATTGCAGAACCAGTCTCAACCTGAGTCCAAGATATTTTTGCATTATTACCCTTACAAATAGCTCTTTTGGTAACAAAATTATAAATTCCTCCATTCCCATTCTTATCTCCAGGATACCAGTTCTGAACAGTTGAATACTTAACCTCAGCATCCTTCATAACAACAATTTCAACAATAGCAGCATGCAATTGGTTCTTATCTCTTTTTGGAGCCGTGCAGCCTTCCATATACGACACATAAGCACCCTCATCAGCCACAATCAAAGTTCTCTCAAACTGACCAGTGTTTTCAGCATTAATCCTAAAATAGGTTGAAAGCTCAATCGGACATCTAACCCCCTTAGGAATATAACAAAAAGAACCATCACTAAAAACAGCCGAATTAAGAGCAGCAAAATAATTGTCACCATAAGGAACAACCGAAGCCATATATTGCTTCACAAGCTCAGGATGATTTTGAACAGCCTCACTAAAAGAACAGAAAATAATCCCCTCCTTCATAAGAGTTTCCGAATAAGTTGTTTTTACCGAAACGCTATCCATAACAGCATCAACAGCCACAGAGCCCATTTGTTTTTCATCATCCAAAGAAATCCCCAAACGATTAAAGGTATCAACCAACTGCTCATCAACCTCATCACCACTAACATTTTGCTTGGGAGCAGCATAGTATATAATGTCTTGAAAATCAATTTCAGGAATATCCAAGTGAGCCCAAGTAGGCATTTTCATAGTAAGCCATTTCCTGTAAGCCTCCAGCCTAAACTCCAACAACCACACCGGCTCATTCTTCATCCTCGAAATATACCTTACCACATCCTCACTCAAGCCCTTCTTAATAACATCAGTTTCAATGTCAGTAACAAAGCCATATTTATATTCACTATTAGTAATATCTTCAATTAAATTCTTTTCCTTTTCCATACTTTTGCTTTCATTATAAAATATAAAGTGCAAAAATACAATATAATTATACGAATTGAAATTTTTGACAAATTATTTTTAGAAGACATTAAATTTCACAACCCAAAACAGCCCAAAAACAATACATATCAGTAATAATTACACATTAGAATAGTTTATTGATAAAAAAGTGTTCATATTGGCAACAATTAAAGCATTGAGAAACAATATACTAATATATAGCCCTATCAGAAAAATGCTTAATTATATTGATATTATTATAAATTTGTTTACTTTTGCTTTCAGAAAAATGGAGAATCTCGAAAATCCAAAACAGAGTAGAGGAAAAAATAACTTTAATATTATGAAAAAAGTTTTATTTGTATTAGGAGCTATTGGAGCAATGTCATTAGTTGCTTGTAATGGAACAAAAGATTGCGCTTGCGATATCTACGATGCTGATGGTCTTGTTTGGGTAACCAGTACAGAGGCTGGCGTTAATGGAACACTTGACGTATTAGAATTTGATGGAGAATGTGAAGATGCTACTTGGAAAGATCTTCCAACTGACAACGATAAACATTGGGCAGAATTAGCAACAGACTTTACACTTAAATGTAAAGAAAAGTAAGAGATTACTGTTTCTGACAAAAAAGGAGTATTACAACCGTAGTATTCCTTTTTTTTTATGCAAAAAATAAATCCGTGCAAATCCGTGAAATCCGTGGACAAAAACATCTGTGGATAAAAAAATCCGTGAAAATGGGGTGAAATTACCTAATTAATCTATCTTATAATTATCTGACATAGATAAGAATAATCGGAATAAAACGCATTATTATTTTTCCTTGATAAAAATAAATTTTTCCTTGATATAAATTTTTTTTTCCTTGATATAAATTTGTCTTTATCCCTTTTAAATTTTACTGCATCAAATTCCAACCCATAGGCAAAATTCCTTTTCGTTTCAAATCCGCATGAACATATATAGGGGGGAACCTATGTGTTGTCCCTTTTAAAATTATTGAATCTATTGATGTGGGGGGTGTTTGGCTTTTCTTTTTTTTTTGATATTGTTTTTCTTTGGTAATTAAATTTTCTATACCTTTGAGGGTTGAAATTTATTAGAAAATGCAACCATTTATTGTTTAAGTTATGGCTAATGAAGCAAATGAAAGTGTTATGAGAATTAATAAGCCTTTGGTTGGGACTATATTCCGAATTGTTATTGGGTTGGTTTTTATTTTGTCTGCTGTCCTAAAGTATTTATCTATTGAGGCGGTTGATTTGTTCTTTTTCGATCATAAACTTTTGCCTTGGGTTGTTACTACCTTTGCTTCAAGATTTCTTATTGCTTTTGAGGCTTTGGTTGGCTTGATGCTTGTTATTGGGATTTATCCTAAAACCACTAAGGTTCTAACCCTAACATCTCTTATTGGCTTCACTGTTTATCTTTTTCTTAAGCCTCTTCTTTTTGATGTTACGCAGGAAAATTGTTATTGTTTTGGTGATATTGTTCAGTTTTCCGACACTCAAACTATTATTAAAAATATTCTTTTGCTTCTTATGGCTCTAACTCTTTCTTGGGCTAAGGGCTGGAGACCTAAATTTTCTAAATATATTCTTATTGGGTTGGTTGTGATTACTCTTGGTGTTTGTTTTACCATCAAACCTCCTGATTTTATTCAGGCTAAAATCTATAAGCATTCTGTTGATATTCGCCCTGAGGTTTTT
>Ga0172377_10005498_pt1 | contig 13028 bp, 8 predicted proteins | sample Pumphouse3metaG_FD_119749 | JGI IMG/M metagenome (GOLD analysis project Ga0172377, IMG submission 119749) | Leachate microbial communities from a municipal landfill in Southern Ontario, Canada - Pumphouse #3 metaG | ecosystem: Engineered > Solid waste > Landfill > Unclassified | place: Canada... | reverse complement strand
TATCTGACGTTCTCAACAGAGTGGCGGAGATGCCGAACGGAGCTCCTCCGGACGCCTTCAGGGATCTTCTTCCGGACCGATGGTCAAAGAAAGAGCAGGGCAACTAACCCTGCTCTTATTATATCAACCCTACGGCTTCCCGGAGACGCTTACATCGGGGAGCGTGGGACGCAACTTAATGTTTATCAATTCATTACCGGATGATCGGGTGCCAAATTTAATACCCGATCATTGCGTAACACATTAACTATCAATATATAGCGCCCCACGCCACTATTCAAGACGTGACCGCGAAGATGCTTACGTTGTCGATGCGGCGGCTAACCCGCATCAATCTTGCGGTTTATTATATATCAGTTTTAGTATTGCAATTACGATGAAAATCATAGCGCCTGTAGCTCCTGCAAATAATGCTGTTTCCCATAGTAATTTCAAAGTGAAATTACCTATAATGAGGTGCAATGCGGATATCGAAAACAAAGTGATGGCAATAAAACGCAACGAAATTATTCCAGACTCTTTGAGTATTTTAATCAACGCCACTTTCTGCAACATATTTTAACGTTTCTTTATAGCCTCTTAAAAGGCCGTTCAAACACCATCCAATGTAAAACTATCGTACAGTTTTCCGCTCATTTCGTTTCTCCGCCCTTACAATAAGTACAGTGAAATGTGTTTTCATAAAAAATCCAAGCGGTGATAATGTAAATTTCTTACTCTTATAGTTGCCTGTGATCTTTTATCCTTAATTTCTTACTTGCAAAACTTGAGATTATTCGGACTTTTTGCAGCAGATTGATGTGCCTACAAAATTCCATACCACCGCTGACAAAGCGCCTCCGAGCAATGGAGCCACAATGAAGAGCCAGAGCTGGTTGAGAGCCGCACCACCTTGGAAAAGCGCAGGGCCGAGGCTACGAGCAGGGTTGACTGAAGTTCCGGTGATACGGATGCAGACTATGTGCACCATAACGAGTGTCAGACCGATAGCGACTCCGGCAAAATTGCCGGCTCCGACCTTAGGGTCTGTGGCACCGAGAACTACAAGCACGAAGATGAATGTAAACACAACTTCAGTTATGAAGGCTTGAAGCATAGCTCCGTCTGAGAAGCCATTAGCTCCGGTGCCTGTCTGTCCGCCTGTGGAAGTCATAGCGAAAAGAATCGCGGAACCGACGATGGCTCCGATGCACTGTGAGATGATGTAGCCGATAGCCTCCTTACCGCTCATCCTCTTGGAAAGCCAGACGCCGAGAGTGATGGCCGGATTGATGTGGCAACCGGAGACTCCGCCTATTGTGTAGCACATCGCGAGAACCGCAAGGCCGAAAGCGAAAGCCGTTCCCAAAACCCCTGCGGGAGTGTCGCAGCCAAGATAGACAGCCGCGCCGCAACCAACCAAAACAAGCACCATTGTGCCGAGTCCTTCAGCTAAAAATTTTTTAAACATAATTCAATAATATTTAAGGATTAGTGATTTTCCCCGTTTATTATTGACAATAATAATGTAAAAAACACGAAATTTCAACGTTTTATGAGCATTCCTGCCGAAATTATTAAAATTAAAATAACAAGAATGGAGGACACTCTTGACAGGAGAATCCCTTGTTGGTAGGACTTCGGCTCAAATCTCATAATCAAATTATTTTCTCCGGAAGAGAGAACAGCGCCTCTCAAAATCCAGTCGGCTCTGAACAAGTCCACGTCGGTGTCGTCCTTGTCTTTCTTGCCTGAGACGGTGCCGTTGTCCAGATAGGCGTGCCATCCTTCGGGATAGTAGACTTCGCTGAAAATGACCGGTCTGTCGGAAGAAACACGATAGTGGTACCTCAGCTCGTTAGGGGCATAACTTGTCATAAAGATGGTGTCCTCAGGCGCGGAAAGAGCCGAAGAAGCGGCAGTGGCAGAGCCTGCTGAAAGGGCCGAAGCTGAGGCAGAAGGACTGGCAGCACCCGTGGCAGAGACGGCTGCCTCGAAAGCGGAGGCGGAGGCTTCGAAATCTGCGCCGATCACTGCGGTCGAAGCCAGAGGGCAGGACCCCGTCAGAGCAATCTCCTCGTCAGGAGTCGCCGCACGGACAAGCGAATCCACGAACCACGCATTGCCGAAAGCATTCTCATTCACCACCGGAGGCACATCCGCACCCACGATAATATACTTGCAATTCAGCGCTGACATAATCGGAAGCACCGGCAAAGCAGCCTGTGCGTCCTGCACCGTGGCAACCCCGTTCAATGCAGAATAGACAGAATTAAGCTCACCGACAAGATACCTGTCGATCAAATCCTGGTACCTCTGAAGTTTGGCCGGACTATATCCGCCTATGTTCTTGTGCCAATAGCTGGCGTGCGCGTCATTAAACACATTGACAGAAAGATCCACCACCCTGTAATCCAAAGCCTTATCCTCAAGAATCATCTTGTCCACACCTCTTTCGGTAAACTGTTTGCTGAAATCCCGGGGAGTAGTGAAATCATCATTGCTCAAATACCTCTTCCCAACAGCGAACATATTGATAAATATGAGCAGAGCCACACCCGCGCATGCCCCGATGCGATAGGTCTTCCCGTCAGAAACCCCTCTCTTAGAAGAGGCCCACCACAACAAAGCGAAAGTGAGACAGATGAAAATCAAAGAAGTCAGCGAATCCTTCATAAGCAAAGCCTTTCTGTCCGCCTTCAGAGCATCAGTAAGAATGCCGGCCTGCCCCTCATCCACACTTCCCGTAAAACTCCCCGCGACGCCAGGCAACAAAATGCAAAGAAGACAGAAGCCCCCGGCAATGCCCAAAGACCACAAAGAAGCCTTTCGGAACTCCGCCTTGGAGTAGGAACCCTTAATAATCCTGTCCAAAACCAGGAAACCAAGCATCGGAAGTGTGAACTGAAGCACAATCAGAGCCATTGACACCGTCCTGAACTTGTTGTAGAACGGAACGTGGTCAAACCATAGCTTAGTGAACCACATCCAGTGACTGCCCACAGCCAGAAAGACCGCCAGCAGCGTCGCGATGATAATCCACCACTTCTCCTTGCCTTTATATAGGAACAAACCCAGAATAAACAGGAATATAGTCACCGCGCCCATATACATAGGCCCCGCCGTGAAAGGCTGCGGTCCCCAGTACAAAGGCAGATTCTGACAAATCTCTTCCGCATTACTTTGCCCGGCCTGCTTGAGAAGCTTGTAAGTCTCAGACTTGGAAGGATTTACGGCACCTGCGGAAGAACCGCCGTTAAAATCGGGAATCAGCATATTCGGAAGCTCATTCCACCCGTAAGACCAGTTGGTGGCATAATCCAGACTCAGCCCCTCACTGTTGATCTTAGAAGCCTCGGAAGTCGAGGTCAACTCTGATCCGCCTCTCATAGTGTGCTCAGTGTAATCGTAAAGCGGAATCAGTTTGTTTGCGTTAGTAGCGATTCCCGCACAGCCGAGCACCAAAAGCAAAGCGGAAGCCAAGACGAAACGTCCGAGCAAAGCGCGCCTCTCTTTGTCAGACAACAGCCATACAATCAGCACGATAACATAGACAAAAATCATAATCGCCAGGTAATATGTGATCTGCTGGTGATTGGCCTTCACCTGAAAACTCATAGCCAGAGCGAACAAAGCCGCCCCGAGGAAAGTCTTCGGAAGCCACTTCTTCCACGAATCGTCACGCAAGGCCGAAAGAGCGCTCCTGTAAGTGAACACGAGCGCGGCCAGTACCCACGGCAGAAACGCGATAGCCTGCATCTTGGTGTTGTGCCCGACCTGAATAATCTGAATGTTGTAAGAACAGAATGTGATTGCTATGGCTCCGCCTATCGCCACAAGAGAATTGACACCGAGCGAAAGCATCAGAAGGAAAGCTCCTAAAAGGGATATGAACAGATATGTGGCCGGACGCTTCCCCGTGAGGAGAAAATCGTAAATCGGCTGCGTCCAGTCACCCTGATGAGGCGCCGAAATCGAGGTCGTCGGCATTCCGCTGAACATCGAGTTGGTCCATGCCGTGGGGTCATCCGGATGCGCCGCGTTGTAAGTGTTCATCTCGTGAGACATCCCTATGTACCCGGAAATGTCGCTCTGATTGACAATTTTGCCGCTGAGAACCTCAGGGACAAAACTATAAGCAAGCGCAAGGAATAAAACTATTATTCCTATGCAGGACAGAATCCTATTCGTCAGTTTTTTGTTCATAATCTTCTATTATTGAATCCAGCATTGAAGCGAGCCTGAGCGTGAGGTTGCGTCTTGAAAAACGCTCAACCCCCACTGAATCACAGTCCAAAGTGTCAGATTTAAACTTGTTCCAGCAATCGTCTATATAGTCGGAAATAGCCTTTTCGTTGTTCCAGTCGCACACCACTCCGGCCCCGGTCTCCTTCAAAAGCATAGCCATAGCCCCGTCCTCCTGACCTATGCCCAGAATCGGTCGCCTGGCCGCCAGGTACTCGAACACCTTTCCCGGGAGAATCGGCCTGTAATCCGGATCCTGCCTCAGAGGAAGAATAAGAAGCGAAGCCCCCAACTGCTCCCTGACAGCGTGAATGTGAGACTGGTAGCCAAGATCCACCACATTCTCCTCAAGATCGGCCCTCTCAAGAGATTTCCAGATCCCCTCATCCGTCTTGCCCGCAAGCCTGATCCTCAAAGACTTCTTGAACTCCGGATCCTTCCGGCATTTTCCCTCCAGCACCTTCCACAAAACCACAGGATCACCGTCAGAAGAGAAAAGACCGGTGTGAGTCAGATTGAAGAACCCGGTGTCCTCGACAATCTGATCGAAATCCTCCTCATCATAGCCATTTGTGATCACTTCTATCGGAGTGTCTGTCATCGCCGAAAAGTCCGCCTTCATCAACGGAGTGACAGTCAGCACCTTAGTCGCATCTTTCAGCACCATATTCTCTTGTCTGCGCTGCTTCGCGTCAGCCCAGCGCATCAGAGGGAGATTCTTGTAATAGTACATTTTGGTCCACGGATCCCTGAAATCAGCCACCCACGGCAGACCCGTGATCTTGGACAGCCTACGACCTATCAGATGGACAGAATGAGGAGGCCCAGTGGTCACGATCACGTCCACCGGATTCTCGGAAAGATACTTTTTCAGAAATCTGACCGAAGGCCACACCCAGAGACAACGGGGGTCCGGCACGAAACAATTCGCCCTTATGAACAGAGAAATCCTCTGTCTCAAAGACTTATGTCCCTTGCTTATCGGATTGATGTCACCCTCCCCGGCAGTCGCCTTGTCCGAAGTCAAAGCATCGATGCTGGTCGAACTCCCCTTGCCCATAAGCCTTCTGTACAATGCGTAAGGCTCGTTTATCCTGTGTTTCAGCACCACGGCCTCTCTCGGAATGTCAGCCTCAAGAGACTTGTCGATGGAGTTATATTCAGGATTGAGCGGTGCGTAAACAACCGGCTGCCACCCCGAAGAAGGCAGGTATTTGCAGAACTTCAACCATCTCTGCACACCCGATCCTCCCGAAGGAGGCCAATAATAGGTAATGACCAGTACTTTTTTCATAATTACTGCAAATTTAATAAATTTGCATAATATGGCTAAAATAAAAAACGAAGACACTCCGCTTGTCAAACAATATTTCAACATCAAGGCACAGCACCCTGAGGCCGTGCTTCTGTACAGAGTAGGCGATTTCTACGAGACCTACTCTGATGACGCGCTACTTGCCAGCAAAGTCCTCGGACTCGTGCTGACCAAACGCTCGAACGGAGACAACGGGTCCATCCCGATGGCAGGATTCCCGCACCACGCCATTGAACTGTATCTCACGAAACTGATCCGCGCAGGCTACAAAGTGGCCGTGTGCGACCAGCTTGAAGACCCCAAAGCGGCCACCAAACTGGTCAAGAGGGGTGTCACGGAACTTGTCACCCCCGGAATCGCCTTCAATGACCAGATGCTCAATCAGAAAGAAAACAACTTTCTGGCAGGACTCACATTCGAAAAAGACCAGTGCGGAGCGGCATTTCTGGACGTCTCCACGGGCACATTCCAAGTCGCACAAGGCTCTCTCGACTACATTGGCACCCTTCTCTCTTCGCTCAGTCCCAAGGAGATAGTCGTACAAAGAGGGTACGAAAAAGGAGTCAGGGAAAGATTCGGACAGAATCTCTACATATCCACTCTTGACGAATGGGCTTTCGTCTATGACGCCGCCATTGAGAAACTAAGGAAGCAGATGAACGTCAATTCTCTCAAAGGATTCGCAATCGACGGCTTCCCTCTGGGCATCTGCTCGGCAGGAGCACTGATAGTGTATCTTGAACAGACTCAGCACAATGACCTCAAAAACATCTGCTCTATTTCCAGAATAGACAAAAATAGTTTCGTCTGGATGGACAGATTCACTTTCAGAAATCTGGAAGTGTTCGCTCCCGCCTCAGGAGGAGAAGGAGTGTCCCTCGTACAGGTTATAGACCAATGTTCGTCCCCGATGGGCGCGCGACTTCTGAGAAGCTGGCTCGCGATGCCGGTTATGGACCTGAACGAACTGAATTCCCGCTACGATGTCGTGGGCTATTTCGTTGACAACAAGGACGAACTGGAAAAGCTGGAAATGCTGATCGGGGATATAGGCGATTTGGAAAGAATCATTTCAAGAGCAGCCACCGGAAAAATAATGCCTCGCGAAGTCCTTCAACTCGGCAAAGGGCTGCATCAACTTAAGCCTATCGCCGAAATGTGCCTCTCCAAAGGCGTGAAGGCTCTCGACAGCCTCATCGGCAGACTGCAGGATTGCGGACCTCTTATGGACATCATCGGCAAGACTATGAGCAGCGAGCCCGCCGCCGCAATCGGGAAAGGAGACGTCATTGCGACCGGAGTGAGCGAGGAACTTGACAATGTCAGAAACATCTCGCGAAACGGCAAGGATTATCTGCTCCATCTTCAGCGCTCTGAGGCGGAACGTACCGGAATCTCCTCATTGAAAATCGGTTACAACTCCGTGTTCGGCTACTACATCGAAGTGCGCAACACATTCAAAGACAAAGTGCCGCCGGAATGGACCCGCAAACAGACCCTCGTCAGCGCCGAAAGATACATCACGCAGGAATTGAAGGATTACGAGGAAAAGATACTCGGGGCCGAAGAAGAAATCTACTCCATTGAGTCAAAAATCTACTCGGATCTCGTCGCAGAGATTCAGAAATTCATCTCAGCCATTCAGAACAACAGCAAGATAATAGCCAGACTCGATGTGCTCTCGGGATTCGCTCAAGGCGCTATTGACCGGAAGTACTGCAGACCGGTGATGAACGATTCCCTTTCTCTGGACATAAAGGCGGGAAGGCATCCGGTCATCGAGACATTGATGCCATCAGGCGAGGAATACGTCCCCAACGACATTCATCTGGACAATGAGAAGCAGCAGATAATCATTCTGACAGGACCGAATATGTCCGGAAAGTCAGCACTTCTCAGGCAAACGGCTCTAATCGTGCTGATGGCCCAGATTGGCTCATTCGTTCCTGCCGAATCCGCGGAAATAGGCTTTTTCGACAAGATATTCACAAGAGTCGGAGCGACTGACAACATCTCCAGAGGCGAGTCCACATTTATGGTCGAGATGCTGGAGACCTCAATGATTCTGCACAATCTTTCTTCCCGATCTCTGGTTCTGCTGGACGAAATCGGCAGAGGCACCTCAACTTACGACGGGATGTCAATAGCAAGAGGGATTGTGGAATATATCCACGAGTACGGGCAGGGAGCGAAAACGCTGTTCGCGACTCACTATCACGAACTTAACGACCTTGAGGAGATATATCCGCGGATTAAGAACTTCCACATTGAGGTCAAGGAAGTGGGGAAACAGGTGATTTTTCTCCGCAAACTCAAGGAAGGAGGCGTGGCCCACAGTTTTGGAATTCACGTCGCGCGTATGGCGGGTATGCCGAGGGAAGTTCTGGATTCGGCGGAGAAGACTTTGGCCGAGCTGGAAAAAGAGTCGGGACGGGATTTCAGGGATATGGTGAAGCCGGCTAAGCCCCACAAAGTCAAAGCCGGCACCGTGGAAAGTGACGGAAGCATACAATTGTCAATGTTTCAGCTTGACGATCCGATGCTTGCATCCCTGAGAGACAAGCTCAAGGCTTCCGACCTCAACAATATGACCCCGCTGCAGGCATTTGACCTGCTGCGGACGATGAAAGACGAATTAGGATTATAACACAGATCTATATGCACAAATTAATGACAATCATTGCCTTGGCCTCGTTGACACTGAGCGCTTCGGCAGCCTCTAAAGATTACACGCTCTCCTCACCGGACGGGAAACTGTCAGTGGAGATCTCAACCTCGGATGCGATTACCTATTCAGTTATGCTGAACGGAACCGCAATTCTACGACCTTCTGCCATCTCGATGACTCTCTCGGACGGGACTGTCTACGGAGGCGGGGAACGCATTCTCAAGGCAACGACATCGACGGCGGCCCGGACTCTCAAGACCGTGGCTTACAAGAAAGCGGAAGTGACTGACAATTACAATGAGTTGAAATTGGAATTCAAATCGTTCGACTTGCTTTTCCGCGCTTATGACGACGGCGCCGCCTACAGATTCGTGTCCAAGTCGGAAGAGGACTTCATAGTCTCTTCGGAACAGGCTGAGTTTGCCTTTCCGGAGGATTGGAAGGCTTTTGTGCCTTATGTCAAAGAGGATTACGCCAGCTTTGACAATCAGTTTATGAATTCTTTCGAGAATTATTACGAGCACATCGCTCTGTCTCAATGGAACAGCAAAAGGCTGGCATTCCTGCCTCTTGTGGTGGAGGCTCCGGACGGCGTGAAGATCTGCGTCACCGAGTCTGATCTTCTGAATTATCCCGGAATGTTTCTGAACAATGCCGATGGAGGCTCTAAGCTGCGCGGAGTGTTTGCGGGCTATCCTAAAGAGATTAAACAGGGCGGGCACAATATGCTTGAGGGGCTCATCCCTTCCCGCGAGAACTATTTGGCCAAATGTTCCGCTATGGAGGCTTTTCCGTGGAGAATCGTGATGGTGGCTCGCAAGGCTAAGGATCTTATGGATATGGACTTGGTCTACAGGTTGGGCACACCGGCCGCAGGTTCTGTGAAGGACTGGAGCTGGGTGAAGCCGGGCAAGGTTGCCTGGGACTGGTGGAATGACTGGAACATCAAGGGAGTGGATTTCAAATCGGGAGTCAATAACGACACTTACAAATACTATATCGACTTCGCCTCGGCCCACAACATTGAGTATGTGATTCTGGACGAGGGCTGGGCCGTGAACAAGAAAGCGGATCTTATGCAGGTGGTTCCGGCAATCAATCTGGAGGAACTGGTCAGTTACGCCTCTTCTAAGAATGTGGATCTGATTCTCTGGGCCGGCTATTGGGCTTTCAACCGTGACATCGAGGGAGTCTGCGAGCATTATGCTAAAATGGGCATCAAAGGGTTCAAGGTCGATTTTATGAACAGAGACGACCAGATTATGGTGGATTTCTACAGGAAATCAGCGGAAACCGCTGCCAAATATCACCTTCTTCTGGATTTCCACGGCGCCTTCAAGCCGGCCGGACTTCAGCGGACTTATCCGAATGTGGTCAATTTTGAAGGGGTTGCCGGTCTTGAGCAGATGAAATGGGGCACTAACGATCAGGTGACTTACGATGTCACGATTCCTTTCGTCAGAATGGCCGCAGGGTCAATGGACTACACTCAAGGGGCTATGCGGAATGCCATAAAGAAGAATTTCAGGCCTGTCAATTCCGAGCCAATGAGTCAGGGGACACGTTGCCATCAATTGGCGGAATATGTGATTTTCGACGCGCCTCTGACTATGCTTTGCGATTCTCCTTCCAATTACATTGACGAGCCAGAGTGTACCGGGTTCATCGCGGCAGTCCCTACGGTCTGGCAGAAGACCGTGGCGCTGGACGGGGAGATTGCGGAGTACGCAGTTATGGCCAAGCAGGCTGCCGACGGAAGCTGGTACGTGGGCGCTTTGAACAATTGGACCGAAAGGAACATCACCATTGATATGAAGTTCCTTGAGAACAGGCTTTACGAGATGACTTGCTATCAGGACGGGGTCAATGCGGACAAATGCGCAAGTGACTACAAGGTCGTGACCGGCCGTGTACCGGGCAACAGAAAAGTTGCCGTTCATCTCGCCCCCGGAGGAGGATGGGCCGCGCACATAGTGCTGCACTGAATTAACAAGGCCAGCCACTCCTGATCGAATGGCCGGCCTTTTTTAAACATCTGAGTGCCCTGCTATCGTTCCACTATCTTGAATCCCATTCCCCACAGCGGGTGCGCCGCATAAGCGGCCTTGGTTCCCTTCGGCACGCTCACCGTGATGTCGGAATAGACCATCTTCACAAAATAAGAACTAGATGGGAAACTGCTGTACAGGAGACTGGCAAGCTGGGTCTCGTTCCAGTTGAGCACAACATCTTTCAGATTTGGACACTCACAGAAATTGAGTGATTTGATTATCACCACGCTGTTAGGAACCGTTATTTTCGTTATGGCTGTCTTTCTTATCGCATTGAGGTTTATCATTGTGATTCCTTCAGGGATGCTGACTTCCCCTGTCTTATTTTGCTGAAGCAGAACCAAACGGTTGTTGTTAGAATACTCTCCGTAAAGCATCCCGTCAGTCACTTTGAAGATTCCACCCGAGGCAACGGTGACATTTAATTTCTCACAATCGTCAAAGACAGCCTGATCATAATAAATGAATTTCAAAGAAGCCGGAAGAGAAAGGGTCTCAAGGTTCTCGCAGCTGTCAAAAGCAAGTTCCCCGATGTCAGTCAGCCCCTCAGGCAAAGAAACGGATGTCAGTGAGTGACACTCGGAAAATGCCCTTTCTCCGACTTGCGTCACATTGTAAGTCACTCCTTCGTAGTCGAATGTCGCCGGCACTTTGACGGTGCCGCTGTAAGAGTTGCCTGCATACTGAGTGCCTTCTTTGTAAGTCACCATCACGTCAACGGAGCCTGCCGAGACCGGCTTGTAATAAATACCGTCAACTTGTATGGTCCCGGTGAGCGCCTCATTCTGAACCGTGACGTTGCAGACGGCTTTAAGCCCTCCGTCTTTTGAGGTCGCCACGATTTGTGATGAGCCGGGTGCGACCGCAGTCACCTTGCCGCTCTGGTCCACGCTTGCCACATCAGGTTTTCCGCTGTTCCATGTCACTTCCTTGTTGGTGGCGTCGCTCGGAGTGTAACTGACCGTCAATGTGACAGTCTGCCCAATTTTCATTGTCGACGCTGAAGGCGACAACGATATTCCAGTCAAAGCGATGTCCTCCACCGTCACCTTGCAAGTGGACTTCTTTGCCCCGTCCTTGGTGGTCACGGTAATGGTCGCGCTCCCGGCCTTTATCGCACTCACCTTGCCGCTCTGGTCCACTGTGGCAATCTTGTCGTCGCTTGTGGTCCAAGTCACGCTCTTGTCATTGGCATTCTCCGGCTTCACGGTAGCAATCAGCGTTTCGCTTGCTCCTGTCTTGATGGTTGCAGCCGTCTTGTTCAGTTCCACACTTTCAACCGCGATGATCTTGGCATTAACCGTCACCTTGCAAGTGGACTTCTTTGCCCCGTCCTTGGTGGTCACGGTAATGGTCGCACTCCCGGCCTTTATCGCACTCACTTTGCCGCTCTGGTCCACTGTGGCGATCTTGTCATCACTTGAGGACCATTCCACGCTTTTGTCAGTGGCATTCTCCGGCTTCAAGGTAGCGCTCAGACTCTCTGTCTCGCCTTCGGTAAGACTGAGCTCGCTCTCGCTTAGGCTCACGCTCTCCACGGCCACCTTGTTGGCATTGACTGTCACAGCGCACGTCGCCTTTTTGTTCCCTGACTTTGTAGTCACGGTGATGGTCGCGTTTCCGGCCTTCACTCCCGTCACCTCTCCGCCGGTTCCGACGCTCGCCACACTCTCGTTGCTTGAAGTCCAACTGACAGTTTTGTCGCTCGCATCCGCCGGAGTCACGTTCGCGCTCAGACGAGCCTTCTCACCCTCGCTCAGACTCAAAGTAGTCGGGCTGACACTCACGCCGCTAACGGCGATTTCCTTTTCCTTCGTGTCATCCCCTCCGCAGGAGGTCAATACCCCCCCCCACTAAAGTGCTAACTATAAGCACATTAGATAAATTCACAATTTCATTTAGAATTCTCATAGCTCAATTATTTAAAAGATAAAACTTAAAACTTCCTTTCTCCAGCACTAAAATCTTTATTTTTCCTCTATATTCTCATCCTCTTAGTCATAATTTCACCCTCTCCAAAGATAAGCTATTCACCTCCCAACTCAAAAATCATCCGGTCTAATGGAATGCATTACCGAGGAAATAATTTACACTTGCAAAATAAGCCGAAAAACACATCCGATGTTAGGACTTTGGAACCAAAAATTTGGACTTTGGAAACATTCTCATAATGCGGATTTGGACTTTGCGAACAAGAAATCGACTCAACTCACTTATTATCAATGAATTAAAAATCCAAGTCTTATTCCGCAAAATTTTCAATTATTTTGCGCAGCATAATATATTTTCTATCCCTGAATTTCACTCTTTTCCTCCCTGTTTTTTGCACATCACCACCCTGTTGTTCACACCTTCCCACCTCATAAATCTTTCATCCTTTCGTCAAATAAAACTTGAAAACATCTCATCATCCCAATCATTCCCTCCTAAGCAAGTGCAAAACACCCCTCATTTGCACTTCATCCCAGACATACTTCCCGATAGCAGCAATCAAACGCAGCGAGCCCAATCCAGAGCTCGCATAGGCCTTGATTGCAGCCGCCGCAGCCCTGATTGCAGTCGCCGCAGCCCTGATTGCATCAGGTCTTGGATTGCGACATCTGATTTGTCAGACCTATATCTTGTCCCCCGCCAGCAAAGCCGGCTGCCCCCCCCGAGGGCGATGCGCTGACATTCGTCAGCGGTCGCTTGACAGCGACTGTGCGGCGACGGTGCTGTAGACATCACCAACGTAGTATATTCATTGTACAAAACTCAGTTCTCATTATTT
>Ga0172377_10005497_pt1 | contig 13029 bp, 14 predicted proteins | sample Pumphouse3metaG_FD_119749 | JGI IMG/M metagenome (GOLD analysis project Ga0172377, IMG submission 119749) | Leachate microbial communities from a municipal landfill in Southern Ontario, Canada - Pumphouse #3 metaG | ecosystem: Engineered > Solid waste > Landfill > Unclassified | place: Canada... | reverse complement strand
TTTTTTGTGCAATTAGGACGATTAGATTTCACAAAAGTACGAAAAAGCACGGAATTTGCCGTTAAATCACTATTTTTGCACGATTAAAATTTTAAAAATATGGGAAGTGAAATTAAAACTATAGGCATTCTCACGTCCGGAGGCGACGCTCCCGGAATGAATGCCTGTATACGCGCCATAACCAGGACGGCTATTTACAACGGGCTCAAAGTTATGGGAATATACAGAGGGTACGAGGGGCTTATTCACGGTGAGATTAAAGAACTTACCAGCGAAAGCGTGAGCAACATAATTCAGAGAGGGGGAACATTCCTCAAGACTGCGAGAAGTCAGGAGTTTATGACACCGGAAGGCAGGAAGACGGCTCACGACAATCTTACCAAATACGGAATAGACGCTTTGATGGTCATAGGCGGAAACGGCTCTTTAGCGGGAGCTCAGGATTTCGCAAGGGAGTACGACATTCCCGTGATCGGATTGCCGGGAACAATAGACAACGACTTGTACGGAACTGATTCCACAATAGGTTACGACACCGCGCTCAACACCATTGTTGAGTGCGTGGACAAGATTCGTGACACGGCGACATCTCACGACAGGATATTCTTCGTTGAGGTTATGGGCCGTGACGCGGGCTTTCTCGCTCAGAACAGCGCCATCGCGTCAGGTGCGGAGGCTGCCATCATTCCTGAGGACGAAACTGACATCGACCAGCTTGAGCAATTCATCAGCAGGGGATTCCGCAAGAGCAAGAACAGCAGCATTGTCATAGTCTCCGAGAGTCCGAAAGACGGAGGCGCTATGCATTATGCGGAAAGAGTCCGCAAGGAACATCCTCAGTACGATGTGCGTGTGACCATTCTCGGTCACTTGCAGAGAGGCGGCACCCCCAGCGCTGTGGACCGTATCCTCGCGAGCCGTATGGGATATGCCAGCATCGAGGCGTTGAAAGAGGGACAGAGAAACATCATGATCGGCATTTCCAATGACAATCTGGTGTACGTTCCGATTAACAGGGCAATCAAGAAAGACAAACCTATTGACAAAGAGTTGATTGATGTCTTGACGGTGTTGTCAATCTAAACATCTTTTTTTGAATAAACGGATTTTATTGCTACCTTTGCGGTCCCTATAATGTGTAGGGGTCGCAATATTATTTATTAACTATTTAAAGATCAAGACAGTGGACACACAAAGTTACAAAACGGTTTCCTTGAACAAGGCAACTGTACAAAAAGAGTGGGTCGTCATTGATGCTACTGATTTGGCACTTGGTCGTCTTGCTTCCAGAGTCGCTCTTGTCCTTCGCGGCAAGAACAAAGCGGGATTTACTCCACACGTTGATTGCGGTGACAATGTCATCGTCGTCAATGCCGAGAAAGTCCGCCTTCTGGGAAAGAAAATGACCAACAGAATCTACGTTCGTTACACCGGTTATCCCGGAGGACAGCGTTTTACTACGCCAAAGGAGATACTTCAAAAGAGACCTACCGAGCTAGTTAGGAGAGCTGTTAAGGGAATGCTTCCCAAGACGCGTCTTGGTGACAAGATCATCAACAACCTGTACATTTACGCAGGTCCGGTGCATCCTCACGAGGCACAGAATCCTAAATCAATTAAGTTAAACGAAATTTAAACAGAGCAAATGGAAAAAATTAACGCCCTTGGAAGACGTAAATCAGCAGTAGCTCGCGTTTATGTTGTTGCCGGCAAAGGTGACATTACAATTAATGATCGTCCAATCAGCGAGTATTTCGCTGACGAGACTCTTCGTTACATCGTAGGTCAGCCATTTGATGTTACGGGAACAACGGGTCAGTTTGACGTCACAATCAACCTTGTCGGTGGAGGCATCAAAGGTCAGGCGGAAGCAGCAAGACTCGGAATCGCTCGCGCGCTATGCGAAGTGGACAAAGAGGCTTACCGTTCAGCGCTTAAGACCGCAGGCCTTCTAACACGCGACGCGCGTGAAGTCGAGAGGAAGAAACCTGGTCAGCCTGGCGCACGTAGACGCTTTCAGTTCAGTAAACGTTAATCGTTCTGATTTACAATTAACAAAGCACAGTCCGGTGCGCAAATCTTCGGATCTTACTTCGAAATGTGAATTTCGGGTAGCTGCTTGAGGATTGCCGCGACTGCGGAAAATTTCGAAGACCGGTCAGACCGTTACTTCGGATTGAAGAAAAGAGTCCGATAAACCGAAATTGAGGTTTTGAGGAAAGTTTATCAAAAAAAGAAAACATTCAAGACAATGTCAAGAACAAATTTCCAAGAATTACTTGATGCAGGTTCGCATTTCGGCCATTTGGCAAGGAAATGGAATCCTAAGATGGCTCCTTACATTTTCATTGAGAGAAACGGGATCCACATCATCGACCTGCACAAGACAGTCGTCAAGATTGACGAGGCTGCAGAATATATGAAGGAGCTTGCGCGCTCAGGCCGCAAAATCCTTTTCGTAGCCACAAAAAAACAGGCTAAAGAGATTGTCGCCGAGAAGGCGCAGTCAGTCAATATGCCTTCGATTACCGAGAGATGGGCAGGCGGAATGCTTACGAACTTCCCTACCATCCGTAAAGCGGTTAAGAAGATGGCCACTATCGACAAAATGAAAGAAGACGGCACATTCGACAAACTCGCGAAGAGAGAGCGTCTTCAGGTTGATCGCCAGAGAGAGAAGTTGGAGAAGAACCTCGGTTCCATCAGGGATATGAGCAGACTCCCGTCAGCGCTTTTCGTCGTTGACGTCCAGAAGGAAGCTAACGCTGTCAAAGAGGCGAATCATCTGAACATACCGGTTATCGCCATAGTTGATACTTGTTGCGATCCTACTCCGATTGATTACGTGATTCCGGCTAATGATGACGCCGCGAAGTCTATCGAATGCATCACTGATGTCTTCTGCAAGGCCATCCAGGAAGGTCTGGATGAGAGAAAACTCGAAAAGGAGAAATCCGACGCTGATCAGGCAGGCAATGCTGATGACTCAAAGCAGAATTTCTCTAAGAAGATCCGTTCCCGCAGAGGTGCGAAACCTATCAATGTAGAGTCTGAGGCAGAGGCTGAGAAAGTCGAGGAGGAAACTCCTGCCGCACCGGTAGAGGAACCGGCAAAGGCTGAATAATTAGAGTCGGCGGTTTCGGCCGCCGAACTTTATTATTAATCAATTTAAATCCAAAACATTATGCAAATTACAGCAGCTGACGTAATGAAATTACGCAAAATGACCAGTGCCGGTATGATGGACTGCAAGAAGGCTCTTACAGAAGCAGAAGGCGATATCAACAAAGCAATCGAGATTATCCGTGAGAAAGGTAAGCTCATCGCTGCGAAAAGAGCTGACCGCGAGACTAACGAGGGCGCTGTTCTTGTCCGTGTCAACGGTGGAAAGGCCATTATCGTAAGTCTTGGATGTGAGACCGACTTTGTTGCGGCTACTCCTGATTTCAAGGCTCTGGCAAATGAGATCGCTGACGTCGCTATGGCTTCGTTCGCATCTGACGCCGAGGCTCTGAAGGCGGCTAAGGCTAACAACGGTCACACGATTGAGGAAGAGATTTCCGCTCAGACAGGTAAGACAGGTGAGAAACACATCCTTGCTTACTACTCCACTCTTGAGGCTCCGTTCATCGCTCAGTATGTTCATAACAATTCCAAGTTGGCGGCTATCGTGGCTTTCAATCAGGAAGTTCCTGCGGAGGTCGCTAAGAATGTGGCTCAGCAGGTTGCGGCTATGAATCCTATTTCTGTTTGCGAGGCTGACTGCCCTAAGGAAGCGGTTGAGAAGGAAATGGCAATGTACAAGCAGCAGATGTCTGAGGACCCTAAGATGGTCGGCAAGCCTGAGGCTATGCTTGAGAACATCGCAAAGGGTAAACTCAAAAAGTACTTCAAGGAGTGCACTCTTGAGGATCAGGACTTCATCTGGGACGCTAAAGTCGCAGTTAAGGATTACATCTGCCAGAACGCGAAGGGCGCCAAAGTTATCGCTTTCCGCCGTTTCTCTCTGACTGACTAATCACCGTTGCGCATAGGCCTCGGCCCGCCCTCAGGTTTTGGCTCCGGCCTCGACCGACATCAGCGCGCTTAGGCTGTGGTGCATAACGCAGAGACATTCAATGCTATAAGCAAAGTGACCCCCTCCTGTTTGGAGGGGGTCACTTTTGTTAAAATTCTGTCCTTCAGCGACTTATACTCCACGGCCCCGACTCGGCCGTAATGTCTCGGCCACGTACACCGGCCGCCCGACCCGGCCGTAATGTTCTGACCGTTTCGCCATAGATTTTGACGATGTGTTGTTATGATTGCGGATAATCATATTATTTTTGCATCTGATTGTAGCGTTTGGCGAAGATGATCGTCTTATAAGTGGTTATGACCAGAAACGAGTTTTGCACATATTTCGACAAGTCCTTGAGAAACAAGATGTTCGGCTACTCAAAGAGCATCGTTGTCGTGAAGGAAGCGGCGGAAGACATTGTCCAGGATGTCTTCCTCAGGATTCTTTGCGACGCGACTTTTGAAAATTGTCGCAACATTGACGCCTTCTCGATGACTTCCGTGAGAAACGCCAGCTACGATTATCTCAGACATAATAAGTTCAACAGTCAGGACGAAGCCCCTGTAATGCTTTTCGAACAGGACTTCACAGGATGGGATCTAAAGAGGATTATTGCCGGAGCCATAGACTGCCTGCCGGACAGACAGAGAGAAGTCGTGCAGCTCAAAGATGTGGAAGGTTATGAAACCAAAGAAATCTCCGAGATTATGTCCCTTGAGGAAAGCCACGTACGGACTATTCTTTCAAGAGCGAGACACGATCTAAGGGATATGGTACAGAAAGCGATGAATTATGGAACAAGAAAGAATTAAAAAGCTGATCGGGCTTTGGCTCGACGGAGAGAGTGATTCGGCCCAGGAGCGGGCACTAAGGGCCTATTTCTCTTCAGCGGATTCGATCCCTGAGGAATGGTCGGTCTACAAAACGATTTTCGAAGGCTTTGACGAACTTTCGAAAGAAGAGCATTCCCACAAGGCGTCTCCGGTCACAAGATTCAAGATAAAGTACATAAGCATCGGTGTGGCTGCGTCTGTGGCGATTTTCGGATGCCTTTTCGGAATCCGCGCTCTTTCACGACCTGACTGCTACATAAACGGAAGGCCCGTACGGGATGTCGAGGTTGCGATGTATGCTGCCGGAGATCTCTGTCAATTGTCAAATTTTGAGGATGCCCTTAACTCTCTGGACGAGTTGGATGGCATTTCTGCTGACACGTTAAGCGCATTGTCAAACACGGAAAACAATTAGAATTATGAAAAAGAAGTTATTTTATTCAGCTATTTTACTTACGTCAGCGCTGTTTTTTGCGCCAAAAGAGGTTGAAGCACAGAATGCGGATTCCGTTGCTGTCGTAGAGAATATATCCATTAAATCCACCGGCAACAAAGATGAGTTCAGTGTAGCAGTCGCCGGTTTTGACCTCAGGCTGGGCTCTGTCTACGTTGAGCCGCCGAAATGTCCCACCACGACTCTGTCAATGGCCGATAATGTAGAGTTCGGAATCAGCCCTCTGGTGAACACGGACTACTCTGACTATAGCTCCGATCTGGACGGGTTTATGAATCAGAGAGTGATTCGCAGTTTTCATTTCGGAGGCACGATAGTGAGAGTAAAAGTGAGGCTTTGCGATTGGGCGAATTTCAATATGGGCATTAATATGCTGGTGGACAATTATGTTTTTGACGACCACATCACGTTGGAGAACGCCGGAGGGAGAATTGTCCCGGTCCGGATTGCTGATTCGTACAAGAAGTCTAAACTTGCCACTTGCTATTTCGGTGTCCCTGTAGGATTTTCGTTCAAACTGGCCCCCGGTTTACGTTGGAACGTGGCAGGTGATGCGGAAGTTCTGGCTTCCTCTGTCGTCAAATTCAAAAAACCGAAAGAAAAGGACAAAAATCTGAACGGCCTCAATCAGTTCCAATTCGGAGGCTACACCTCATTCACTTATCGTCATTTCGGAGTTTTCGGCAGGTACGTCTTCTCGCCTCTTTTCGCTGACGGGAAAGGTCCGGATGCACACACCTTCTCAGTCGGCGTATGCTTTGATCTGTAAGTCTTTGTGAGATGAAAAAGTTAATATTAGTCACTATCTCCGTTATCCTCTGTCTTCATCTGTCCCTTTCGGCTCAGAGTAAGGATTTCCAGTCGCTTTACGACAATTATTCCAAGACCGAGGGCTACTCTTCTGTCTCTTTGGGCAAAAAGATGCTTCAGGCGATAGCTCAGAAGAACGGTTCTGACGCCAATCTCGCCAAACTTGTCGATGGAATCAGCAGCATCACGATCATTTCCTCCAAGTTGGAAGACGATAGTCTTGTCAATGATTTTCACAGTTATGTCACCAATCCGCATTTTTCAAAAATGGGGGAGAGGTCCGATAACGGAGAGTCAAGCGAATTCTATCTCGCTGAGTCCGGCAAGTCTTCCTCCACTTTCGTAATGCTATCTGTCACAAAGACTAAGACGACCATTGTTAGGATAGTAGGCTACTTTAATGTCAAAGACATATCCAAACTTTCGGAGATAGTCAAATGATCATTTTCCGTTAGCCTCCTTGAGCATAAGACGATAGCGAGGTTTAAGCACCTTCCAACAAGTAATAGCATAGAGACCGAGAATGGCAGTGTGAGCGAGCAGTTCGCAAATCACTTTCCAAGTCTCGGTCTTTCCGATTGTCACACCTCCGCCAAACAGAATTTTGTCAAGGCCGAGAGATATACCGAAGAAAGCTCCCATAAGCAAGAAAAAGAACAGAATCTTTCCCCACTTGTAAGGAATCGGATAGTAGTGAGCCCCGAGCAGAGCGCTGATTATGAACATAACAAGGTAGCTTCCGAGATGGCCGAACGCCGCCGCCCAGTAAGAATAGCGAGGCATAAACAGCACGTTGATCACTATGGTGACCGCGAGTCCCGCAAGAGTTATGTATATTGCCATATTTGTTTTCTCGGACAGCTTGTACCACATAGACACGTTGAACAGCATCCCCAAAAGCATATACGAAAGCAGCATTATCGGGACCACGCCGATGCCGGAGCGGAAATCGCGGCCGAGAATCAGAGAGAACACATCTATATATAGGATGACGCCAAGGAATATCAGCCCGCAGAAAGCTGTGAAGAATTCCATAACAATCGCATACAGTTCTTTGGAGTTTTTGTCTTTGACTCTTTGGAAGAAGAACGGTTCGGCGGCGAATCTGAACATCTGAATGAACAGGCTCATTATCACCGAGATCTTGACAGCGGCCTGAAATATCCCCAGGCTTGAGCGCCACGCTTCGGCATTAGTGTCGAGAAAACGGAACAAAATCCTGTCCAGGAAGTCGTTCACTATGCCGGGAAGGGCCGCTATCATCAAAGGGATGGAATAGGCTAACATCTTTTTCAGCAGCTTGCCGTCGAATTTGAATGACAGTTTGAACAAATCCGGTATGAACAGCAGAGCGCAGACAATGCAACTCAGCAGTATGGCGAAGATTACATAAGAGAAGTCCGGAGTCGCGCTTATGAAGTTAAGCATCCAGACGTCTTTGGAGGAGAGCTGGCTGATTGCAAGTTCCGGAGATATTTCAGGATATATTGTCGCCGCTACTTTCGCGCAGTGTGCAGGGAACAGGAAAAAGAGCACTATGTTGGCGGCCGTCTCCGTCAGAATCTTGATTGTCTTGAAGATTGCGAATTTCAAGGCTTTGTGTTCCTGTCTGAGTTTTGCGAACAGGATTGCGGTCGTGCTGTCCAATGCGAGGATGCCTCCGACGTAGATAATGCAGGCCTGATAGCCCTCGTATCCCAAGGCGTCGGCTATCGGTGTGGCAAAGATGACCATACAGGCCAAAAAGGAGAAACTGATTCCGAAGGTCGTGGCAAGGGCATTGGTGTAGACCGCTATCGGATTGACGCCGTCTTTGTTGGCGAATCTGAAGCATCCGGTCTCAAGTCCCAGTACAAGAATAACCTGGAGTACGGCGATGTATGCCATAAACTCCGTGACCACGCCGTAACTTGCCGTAGTAAGGAGTCTGGTGTAGAACGGGACGAACAAGAAATTGATGATTCTTGCCAGAATTGTGCTCAGACCGTATATCGCGGTCTCTCCAGCCAGTTGTTTTAACGGATTTGCCATATTAAGTGTAAAAATAGCTATTTTTACAGAGTTTTGTTTACATTTGTGCAAATGAATTTTAATTCAATAATTTTAATATTTATGAAACGTACATTTTATATCCTAATGAGCTGTTTAGCTGCTGCCGCTATCTTGACAGCTTGCAATTCTTCAGCGAAGAAGGCCGAGAAGGCTGCTGCCGAAAAGGCTCGTGCCGATTCTCTTGAGCAAGTTCGTATTGATTCCATCGCCGCGGCTGAAATGGCTAAAAAACAAAAAGACGCTATGGACATAGTCGCAACATTGCCGGAAGAGCCGGTATTCGACATCGTAACCAATATGGGTACGATGAAGGTCAAACTTTACAAGAACACCCCGAAGCATCGTGACAATTTCGCGAAACTTGCGATTTCGGGCTATTATGACAGCCTCACTTTCCACAGAGTCATCAAAGGCTTTATGATTCAGGGTGGAGACCCTTATTCCAGAGACACTACTAATCAGGACAAACTTGGTCAAGGTGGCCCGGGTTACACGATTCCTGCCGAGATCAGAAGCGAGAACCTTCACAAGAAGGGCGCTATTGCCGCAGCTCGCAGAGGAGATTCCGCCAATCCTATGAAAGAGTCTTCCGGATCTCAGTTCTACATCGTTCAGGATGCTTCCACTTGCAAACAGCTTGACGGCGAGTACACTGTCTTCGGCGAGGTTATTAATGTCACAGGGCTTAAGCTGATTGACGAGATTGCAGCTGTTCCTACCGACAGGTACGACAAACCTCTCAATGACGTGAGGATCATCACAATCAAACTTGATCCGCAGTCTCAGCCAAAGACTGATTCCGCTCCGGCTGCCGCCGCCCCTGCTCAGAAAGCTAAACAATAGCCTTCTCTACGTGCCAGATTAAGTGAAGCGCCGTCTCGAACCACGAGACGGCGCTTCACTGCGTTCTTGCCCTTTCGCATTCTCCCGCATCCTGTCGTACTCACAGTGCCTAATCCAGGGTATCCATCCTCGGCCTTCATCCCGGGCCTCCTCGCCAGTCCCCGTTTATGTTTTTTTGAGATAGTTACGCTAAATTGTGTTCCCGGCAAAGTTTGGCACGGACCTTGTTATTATCCTAAACCGAATAGTTTTTTCATAGGTTAAGTTTTAGGTTAGAATTGCGAACGGGGTCTGTTGTGAAACAAACCCCGTTCATCTTTTATGTTTCCAGCCGTTTTTTATCCGCAATTTCACTCTGCTTGTTGTCGTGGAACTTCTCCGACGTTTAGATTCGTTTCCGTACTCGTTTCCGTTTTTGATTTTTTTGTGACCCCATTCTGTTGAGTATCTCTTTTTCCGGACATTCATAGTCACTTGTCCGCAACGAAACAGAAGTAACGGCTCAGGGTCGGCCGGTAGATTGGCAAATAATCGTTAACAAAAAATAAAGGGATGGTGCTTCACAGCGACATCCCTTTTATACTTTTAACCAAATAAATTTGTTAGTATTAGTAAATAGTTAGATAATGTAACGTTACAAATGTAATGATTTTTTATTAATTAAAAAAAAATACTTCAAAATTGTTACCGTTTTTTTCCGAAATCGCCAAAATTAGCGCATTGCGGTCGAGTAATTCTGTTAAAATTGCCCGAATTTAGATGACCTGCAGGATTAGTTCTTCTTGGCCGGATACAATTTTTCAACCTCTTTCGGGCTCAGTGCCTTCTGCTCGTGACCCGGAAGACCGATTATGCCGAAGACATCTTTGCAGTAGACATAGCCCATCTCATCGTATATCTTTGTGGAATGAACCAGTCTCGACTCGAACTTGTCCCAGTCCTTCGTGTCCTTTGGACGCCATTGAACCTCACTCAAGGCAGCCAAACGAGGCAGCAACATATATTCAAGATGTTCGCATGTGGCGATGTACTCAGTCCAGAGATTAGCCTGAACTCCGAGAATATGCTTCTGCGCGCTTTCCTCAAGACCATCGTATGGCTCATAGCCGTAGACATCCTGAATAGGAAGATAGCCTCCGATAGAAAGCGGCTCCTTCTCCTTCTCCTTGGACTGGAGATAATCGAAATAGTCGTACTTGTTAGGAGTCATAATCACATCGAAACCCATTCCTGCAGCTTTGATTCCGCCTTTTACGCCCCTCCAAGACATAACCGTGGCGCCTTTTGCGAGATCGCCTTCAAGAATCTCATCCCAACCGATGATCTTGCGGCCGTGGTCGTTGACGAACTTCTGAACGCGGGCAGTGACATAATTCTGGAGATACTGCTCCGCAGTGTGACCTTCAGTAGCTTTGATTCCGAGTTCCTGAATGCGTTTCTGGCATGCCGGACACTTCTCCCAACTTGTCTTAGGACACTCGTCGCCTCCGATGTGGATATATTCGGAAGGGAACAAATCCATAACCTCAGTCAACACGTCCTCGATGAACGTGAAAGTGGTCTCCTTTCCCGGGCAAAGAACCTCAGGAGACACGCCCCATCTTGTCCAAACTTCGTAAGGGCCTCCGGTGCAGCCCAAATAAGGGTAAGAAGCCAGAGCTGAAAGCATATGCCCCGGAAGATCTATTTCAGGGATAATGGTTATGCCGAGTTTTGCGGCATAAGCTACCACTTCGCGAATCTGATCCTGAGTGTAGAAACCGCCGTAACGGATGCCGTCACTTGAGTCCCAGTCGTGTCCGATCATAGTCCCGCTGCGGTAAGCGCCTACTCTGGTGAGTTCGGGATATTTCTTAATCTCTATCCTCCAGCCCTGATCTTCAGTTAGATGCCAATGCAAAGTGTTCTCTTTGTACACAGCCATAACGTCAAGATACTTTTTCACCTCTTCAATAGGGAAGAAATGTCTTGCACAGTCCAGATGCATACCTCTATAAGAGAAACGAGGAGCGTCCTTTATAGTCACGCACTGAAGCCTCATCTCGGCCTTTGCAGCGGCTTTGTCTCCGTAGATCTCGACAGGGAGCATCTGCTTAAGCGTCTGTATGGCATAGATGAAGCCATTGTAAGAAGAGGCTTTGATGCTGACGCCAAGTTTGTTGACAGCGAGAAAATACTCCTCTTTTGCAAGCGAGGGGTCTTCAGTGACATAAACGCATCTTGTCGCAGCCTTGCCGACAACCTCACTGGTCTTGCCGGTGACGAGTGTCAGCTGTTTTGCGAAATCTTTGAACAAAGACGCGGATTCCGAGTCAACGGAAGGCGCGATGCAGAAAGGAGATCCCGCAATGTTCAGAGAACCTTTTCCGAATTCAACTGATTGTGGATAAGGGATGACTTTTAGAGTCTTTTTTCCGAAACAAGCGAAAGATGCCGTCGCAAATAGCAGGCAGGATGCGATTAGGATTTTTATTTTCATATTTGTTATTAAAAATGGTGTTATCAGTACAAAGTTAAGAATAAATGCTCAGTAAATCAAGAAACCTGCTATGCCTCCAAGAACAATAATTAGAATAGGATTGACTTTCATCCATAGCGAAGCACATAATGCGGCGGTGAAAAGAGCCCAGCTTTTCCAATCGGGAAAATTCTCAGAGACGATGGAAATGTCGACATCTGAAAAAAGCGGAGTTCCGGACCAGCTTGTGTTGAACATCAGAATGATAGCTGCAGCCCCGATAAGACCCGCGACAGATGGCCGAACCCACTTCATTGTTCCTTCAAACAATGGACTTTGCCTGTGTCTGGTGTAGAATCTGACCAACATCAGCATTATAAGGAAAGAAGGCAGCACCACTGCCAGAGTCGCCGTGAAAGAGCCGAGAACGCAGACGAAATGCCCTGCGCCGGCCTTCGCAAGCACGTCATAACCGACAAAAGTGGCGCAATTGATTCCGATTGGGCCCGGGGTCATCTGGGAGATGGCCACGATGTCCGTGAACGCGCTCTCATCTATCCACGCATTGGCCACCACCACTTGTGTCTGGATCAGCGACAGCATAGCATATCCGCCTCCGAAAGTGAACAGTCCGATGACGAAGAATATGGCGAACAACTTGACGATGATCAGTGTCATTTCCCGCCCTCCTGTCTCTTTTCAACGAGTTTCGTCACTGTGAAAGCGATGACGATAAGCGTTAGCAGTATTAAAATAGGCGAGACCTCCAGAAAGGCCACGAGAATCAGGGTTGCCGCGCTTATTGCCCAAGCCCACCAAGTCTTGTTAGACTTCCTCGCCATATTGATCATTGGGGCGGCTATCAGTGCCACGACCACTGGTCTTATTCCCTTGAATATCTTGATTATCAAAGGATTGTCCTTGAAGTTTGCGAAAAACAGGGCTATGATCAGAATAGTCAGGAAAGAAGGCAGAATTGTCCCCAATGTGGCCACGATGCTGCCCTTCAGCCCGCGCATCTTGTAGCCTGCGAAGATGGACACGTTCACGGCAAGAATCCCCGGAGCGGACTGAGCGATTGCGATTATGTCAGGAAGTTCCTCTTCGCTGAGCCAGCCTCTCTTGGCGGTTTCGTTCTGAATTATAGGAATCATCGCGTAGCCCCCACCGATTGTGAAGGCTCCGATCTTGAAGAAAACGCCGAATATTTTCCAAAGAGAGACCAATAGAAATCTGATTTTATTACGCACAAAGGTAGTAAAAATGGCCGATGACGGGAATTTTTACGAGAAAAAACGAAAAAATGTTCAAAAACTTTTGGAGGAAGAAAAAAAGTGGTTATCTTTGCAGCCCGTTTGAGAAATAACGGTAAGTTCATTGACAATATTGAAAGACTAAGTACAAGCAAGTACCGAGAAACATTAAATTCGAGAGCGTTGATTTCTTTAGAAATTGAGAGCGTCGGGAAGGGACTCAGAGATATGAGATATACAATGAAGAGTTCGATCCTGGCTCAGGA
>Ga0172377_10005494_pt1 | contig 13032 bp, 11 predicted proteins | sample Pumphouse3metaG_FD_119749 | JGI IMG/M metagenome (GOLD analysis project Ga0172377, IMG submission 119749) | Leachate microbial communities from a municipal landfill in Southern Ontario, Canada - Pumphouse #3 metaG | ecosystem: Engineered > Solid waste > Landfill > Unclassified | place: Canada... | reverse complement strand
CTGTTGAAAGCCACATTGGCGCCGACAGACCAGACCATCTCGTCCGTGCGTATGATGTCACCGTCCAACTGCAATTCCAAACCGCTGTTGCGCATAGAGCCGACATTCGTGAATATGGTGGAGAAACCGGTAGTCTGAGGAATTCTCTTGGTAAGAAGCATATCCACGGTCTTTCTGTTGTAGTAATCGACTGATCCGCTGATTCTGTTGTCGAAAAGGCCGAAGTCAACACCGAAGTCCATTGTTTTGTTTCTCTCCCAAGAAAGTTTGTTGTTCTCAAGCTGTGACGGAACATAACCGGTCACACCGTTGTAGGCAGCCGTGGAATAAAGACCGTAAGCCTTGTAGGAATCGATACCGTTGTTACCGCTCACACCGTAGCTTGCCCTAACCTTAAGCAAAGAGACAGGCTTAACCGCTCTCTTGAAGAATTTTTCGTTTGAGACATTCCAGGAAGCGGATGCCGACCAGAACGCCCCCCATTTGTTATCCTCTCCGAAAAGAGAAGAACCGTCCTCACGGAAAGTCGCCTGTGCGAAATATCTGTTGTCATAGTTGTAATCCGCGATGCCGAGGAAAGACAGCATTGTCTCTTTTGTGATTCCCTGCTCCACTTGGGTCTTGGTCTGATCAGCCGTTCCCAAATAAGGCATACTTGGATCAACGCCGGGTGCTGAAGCATAGTAGAAATTGGAATGGTATCTCATAGCCTCTTGGCCCACGACCGCTCTGAAAGAATGCAGGCCGTTGAAGACGTGCGAATAGGTGGCTGTGTTGGATGTGGTAAACTGCCTTACTGTCAGCTGCTCCGTCTGCAAGGTAGGATCCTGTCCGCCATTGCCCTGAGAGTCAGGATGCCAGTAGCGTCTTGAGTCGTTGAATGAGATTTCCGCGGAATTCTTCGTCTCCAAAACCAAATCCTTGATAGGAGTCCATTTCAGATTGAAAGTACCGTTGAACTGATAGCCTTTCTGCCATTGCTCGTCCAATTCCGCGGTAGTGCGAGGATTCTGATAAGAGTTGGTAGGCAACTCCACATTCCAAGATCCGTCTTCGTTCTTCAACTGCTCCCAAGGCATAATCGTCTCGCCGGCCCAGATAGGGTTCGAATAGTAAAGACTCTGCATAGGCACATCGCTCTGGTCGGAATAGCCCACATTGACGCGAACACCGGCCTCGAGGCTCTTGGTAAGTTCGTAGGATGCGTTCAGACGAGCCTGGAACTTGGAATAGTCGACGCCGTAAACGACTCCCTCATTTTTCTGATAGAGAAGTGATGAGAAGAATTTGGCGCGACTGTTACCGCCTCTTGCGGAAATCTGATATTCCTGAAGGTTTCCCAACCTTGTGAATTCCTTAAGCGGGTCGTACAACTTGCCACTGAGAAGTGACATAGGGCGATAATAAGAGCTCGACGGATCATCAGGATCCATCCCCGCGTTGTAGATAGCGTCTCTCTGGTAATTCAGAAGTTCTTTCGCATTCATCATTCTGAAATCGCTGTCAGACTGAAGCCAGTTGACGCCGAATTTAGCGCTTGCCTGGAACTGAGCCCTTCCTTCCTGTCCGCTCTTGGTCGTGACGAGGATGACACCGTTGGCAGCACGCGAACCATAAGCAGCCGCGGCAGCAGCGTCCTTGAGGACTGTAATCGACTCGATGTCGCTCGGATTGACCATTGTCAGCGCACTGGAGGAGTTTGTCATCATTGAAATGTCTCCGGAAAGAATAGGAATACCGTCGACCACCCAAAGAGGTGAGTTGCCGGCATTGATGGAGCTGGTTCCTCTGATTCGAATCTGCGAGACAGCGCCAGGCTGTCCTGACGTCGAAGAAATCGTGACGCCGGCGAGCTTGCCGGAAAGCATCTTGTCGACTGAAGTCACGGGAGCGTCAGCCAATCCCTCGTTGCCGATGGTGGAGACCGAGCCTGTCACGGCTTCCCTTTTCTGGGTACCGTATGCGACCACAATGACATCTGAGAGAGTCTGTGTGTCGACTTCAAGAGCGACATCAATGAAATTCCTGCCGTCAACGGGGATCTCGACAGTTTTGTATCCAATGAAACTGATGACCAAAACCGGTTTCTCTACATTGGAAACCTTTATCCTGTAAGTTCCTTCAGCACTCGTGGCAACACCTGTCATCGTGCCTTTGATTTTGACTGAAGCATAAGGAATCGGATCTCCTGTCCCTGCATCCGTGACATTTCCAGTCACTTCACCGCTCTGCGCGTATGAGATGCCCATTGCCAGCAGTACAAATAGCACCGTGAAAAAAAGCTTAATTTTTTTCATAAGCGAATTAATTAGTTAAACATAAATATTAAATAGTAGTATTTGGACGCAAGATTGCAATTTATTTCTGAAAAAGCAAATTTATTAAAGTGCTGAGATTCACGGCTTATGAAAGATATTTCGAGAAATTCCAGTCGATTCTCTCCTCCGCATATTCCGTTTTAGAAGAAATTTGACACGAAAAACGATTTGTAACTAACAGAGTGTAAGTAAAGTAAAAAATGCATTTTGTTTAAGATGCATAAACATACACCTATTGACGGGTGCCCGAAACGATGTCAAGCAACTCGTTGGTGATTTTTTGCTGACGGCTCTTGTTGTACTCCAAAGTGAGATCGTCAAGCATATCGTTGCCGTTGTCAGTCGCCGTCTGCATTGCGATCGTTCTTGCCGCCTGCTCTGCCGCCGCAGTGTCCAGAAGGACAGTGTAAATCTTGAGACGAAGCACTTTCACCAGCAGAGATTTCACGACCTCTTCTCTTGAAGGCTCTATAATGTAGTCCGTAAGAGATTTCGCCGCTCCGGACGTCTCAGGGCCAACTGAAAGAGGAAGATAAGTTTCTCGTCTGGACGGCTGTGAGGCGGAAGATTGGAAATGATTGTAGACCAGATCCACCTTGTCGAATCTTCCTGAAAGGAAGCCGTCCATAAGTTCCTGAGCGAGTTCGGAACACCCTGCGTACTGAGGTGTCGACGAAAGACCCGTGAAATCGTGCGGAGACTCGAAGCCTGCCTTGCGCATTGCCTCGGACATCTTCTTCCCGAACGAATAGATAGTTATGCAGTTTTCCTGTATACCCGCTGATTTATATTCATTTACGACTGCTTGTACTTTTTTGATTGCATTGGAATTGTAGCACCCGCAAAGGCTTTGGTTCGATGCGAATGCGATAATGGCCACTTTGCTCACTTCCCTTCCAAGAGTGTATGAGATTCCGGGAGCAGCTTGAGACGAGGTCTCATCACCACTTGAGATAAGGCTCACGAGAATGTCGTTCAAATGAGATTCGTAAGGCAGCATATTGCCTATAGCCGCCTGCGCCTTGTGCAATTTGGCGGAAGCGACCATCTTCATCGCCGAAGTGACCTTCAAAGTGCTGCGAACGGAAGCTATTTTGGATTTTATCTCATTTAGTGATGCCATAATCTGATGTTGTTATTTTGCCTGCCTGTAAAGCAAGGCTACGGACTCCGCTTCAAGGGATATTATTTTCTCAACCTCCGGTGTGAGCTTGCCTAAAGAGAGGACATCAAGCACGTCTTTCTGATGGGACGCTCTCATCCTTTCAAGAAAGGTCTTTTGGAAATCGCTTACCTTATCGATGGAGATTTCTCTCATCAATGAGTGGGTACCGCAATAGAGAATCGCAATCTGCTCTCCCACGGGCATAGGCGAGTACTGCGGCTGCACGAGAAGCCGGTTGTTCTTACGGCCTTTGTCCAAGGCCATGGCCGTGACTTTGTCCACATCGCCGCTGAACTTTGAGAAGGACTCAAGTTCCTCGTACTGAGCCTGATCCAATTTCAGAGTTCCGGCAACCTTCTTCATACTCTTGACCTGTGCGCTGCCGCCGACACGGGACACTGAGATTCCCACGTTGATGGCCGGCCGGAATCCCTCATTGAACAATGAGCTCTCAAGATAAATCTGGCCGTCGGTTATGGATATGACATTAGTAGGGATGTAGGCGGAGACATCTCCGGCCTGCGTCTCAATAATAGGAAGCGCAGTCAGGGAGCCACCCGCGCGAACTTTTCCCCTAAGGCTTTCGGGAAGATCATTCATCTGAGCCGCAACTTCCTGCTGGTCAATTATTTTTGCAGCTCTTTCAAGGAGTCTGGAATGCAGATAGAAGACATCCCCGGGATAGGCCTCTCTTCCGGAGGGACGCCGGAGAATTAATGAGACCTCACGGTAGGCTACAGCCTGCTTGGACAAGTCGTCGTAGACAACCAGCGCATCTCTGCCTGTGTCTCGGAAATATTCCCCTATTGCGGCTCCCGCAAAAGGCGCATAGTACTGAACGGCCGCGGGATCGGCGGCAGTGGCGGCCACCACAATGGTGTAGTCCATCGCTCCTTTGGCGCGAAGAGTCTCAACCAGACTTGCGACTGTGGATCCTTTCTGGCCCACGGCCACATATATACAATAGACAGGGGTCCCTTTCTTGAATTCCGATCTCTGATTGATGATCGTGTCGATGGCTATCGCTGTCTTTCCGGTCTGACGGTCGCCGATTATGAGTTCCCTCTGGCCTCGCCCGATAGGGATCATCGCGTCAATGGCCTTCAAACCTGTCTGAAGAGGCTGTTCCACAGGCTGACGAAAAACCACTCCCGGAGCTTTTCTGTCCAACGGCATCTCGATAGCGTTGTCATCCTTGATGTCGCCGAGTCCGTCGATAGGGGTGCCGAGCGGGTCAACGACTCTTCCGAGCATAGCCTCGCTGACTTTGATGGAAGCGATTCGTCCGGTTCTGCGGACAGTCATCCCTTCCTTAATCTGGTCTGTGGGTCCGAGCAGGATAGCCCCGACATTGTCTTCCTCCAGATTCATCACGACTGCATTGATGCCGTTGTCAAATTCCAGCAACTCCCCTGCTTCAGCATTCTTGAGACCGTAAAGTCTTACCACTCCGTCACTTACCTGAAGCACCTGACCGACCTCCTCGAATTGGAGCTCAGTGTCTATGGACTTTAGCTGGCTAAGCAGCACATCCGAAATCTCACTTGGTTTGATATTTTGCGCCATTGTCAAATTATTCTTCTGTTCTTTTCAACGAATTGCCGCTTTATGATTTCCAGCTGATGGGAAATGCTTGCGTCAATTCTGTAGTCATCAATAGTGAAGACGAAACCTCCGATTATTGAAGGATCCATTTTTGAAGAAAGGATCACATCCTTCCCCGTCTTCTCCTTCACGAAAGCCTTCACTTTGTCATCCAGCCCTTCCACCTGCCCAGCTGTGGTCAATTGAGCTGTGGTGATGTTGTTGGCTGCATAGTACTGAGATGTGAATGAATGAAGCATCAGCCTTAGAAACTCAATCCTTCCATGCTTGATCACAAGACGGACGAATCTGACCAGTTCATCAGCCATAGCATCCTTTCCGAGAGCGGATTGCAGAAGAGTAAGTTTCTCTTTCTCTTCGACCCGCACGGGATCTTCCAGAATCTGCATCAACCGGGGAGACTCGGCCATAGACTTCCCGATAGTGACCGACTGATCACATACGAGACGACCTCCTCCCGTCTGCTCAGTGTACTTGAGCAGAGCTTTGGCATATCTTGACGCAATCGCTCCAGTGTTCATCTCTAATTGTCTTTAAATTACAGTTCCTGACATCAATTGTCTTTAATCGAAGTGCCTGACATCTCGTCGACCATCTTGTTGACGAATTCAGTTCCCGCAATGTCTTTGGAGAGATCTTTGCGGATCACCTTCTCGGCAACGCTCACGGACAACAAAGCCACTTGACGTCGGATGTCTCTCACTGCGCTTTCCTTCTCGGCCGCAATCTGCACTCTGGCCTCGGCTATGATTTTGGATGCCTCATCCTGAGCCTGAGCCTTGGCCTGCTCCACAAGATTCTCTCCGGCGGTTGACGCATCTTTCAGTATTTTAGCCTGCTCCTCACGCGTCTGCTGAATCATTCTTGCGTGCTCCTTGACCATATCCTGTATCTTCGCCTCAGCCTCCTTGGCCAATTTGAGTGAGTCGTTGATGTGCGCCTCTCTCTTCTCGACCATCGAAGTGATGACCGGGAAACCGTATTTCGCCAAAATGAAGAACACTATGGCGAAAATCACGAACATCCAGAAAAGGAGTCCGCCGTCCGGTGTTATAAGAGACATAGCGCCTAACTAAGAGCCACAAGCAGGCAGACGATGATAGCGAACAACGCAGCGCCCTCGATCATCGCAGCGACAATGATCATACTTGTCCGGATGTTTCCGGCCGCTTCCGGCTGCCTTGCGATTGACTCAGTCGCTGATGTGCCGATTTTACCGATTCCGATTCCTGCCGCAAAAGCAGCGATGGCGGCTCCGAAAGCCGCGCCTAATTTTCCAAGAGCGGCACCCGCCACTGCTTGAAGTAAAACTGTTAGTAACATAATTCTATTTTATTAAAATCAATAATCATACATATTATTCCTTTTGTCTTGACAGTCCTATGAAAATCGCCGAAAGAATGGTGAACACGTATGCCTGAATGAAAGACACCAGCAACTCCAGCGCATCCATAAAGATTCCGAACACCACCGCCATTACCGACATTGAGCCTATCATCACAGCTCCATATTTCGCCATAATGAAAATCACACACACCAGACTGATGATTAGCACGTGCCCGGCCATCATATTGGCGAACAGACGGACCATCAGCGCGAAAGGTTTCGTGAGGGCTGAGAAAATCTCAATCACCGGCATCAGCGGAATCGGCACTTTAAGCCACACAGGCACGTCCGGCCAGAATATGCTCTTGTAATAGTCTTTGATTCCGAACGCATTGACGGCTATGAAAGTGCAGAATGCGAGGAAGAAAGTGATGGTGATGTTGCCGGTCAGATTCGCCCCTCCGGGGAAGAAAGGAATTATTCCCATCATATTGTTGAGCAGAATCCAGAAAAAAGCCGTACACAAGTAAGGGGAATATTTTTGATAGTCAGGTCCTATGGACTCTTTGACCACCTCGGAGTGGATCATCATTATGACCGGTTCCATCAAAGCCGCGAAACCGGTAGGAGCTTCTTTGTTGACATCGTGCCGTTTGTACCAGCGGGCGCAAATCAGAATAAGCACAACCAGAAGAGCGCTGCTGATAAAGAGCGAGAGCACGTTCTTTGTTATGGAGATGTCGAAAGGTCTCTTGTCTTCTCCCGATGCTGTCTTTTCGACAATCTTGCCTTCGTATTTTCCGCTTGCCGCTATGCTCAGGCCTTGGTACTCCTCACCTTCCTCAAGTCGTTTGGAGGAGAACAAGTGCCAGCCCGTACCGCTGCGCACGATGACGGGAAGACTTAGGGCTATTTCTTTGCCGGCTATATTGGCGATTTCCCATTTGTAGGAGTTGCCGATGTGACCGAATATTATTTTCTGAACGTTTATGTCCTGACCGGTCTGCCCGGTTGCCGCTGAGTCAGAGACTTCCGCCGCCGAGACTGATTGGCCCGGTTCTCCAACGGCCGATTCCACCTTCGCGACTGATGCGGCTTGCTCCCCGGCAGAGGCACTTAGACACGTCCCCGCAAGGAATATGACCAAAGTCAACAATATTCGCCTGAGTCTTCTCATCACACCTCCACGCAAACGGACACTTTGTTGTTCCTCACTTCCACAAAACCGGATTTGATGCTGAGAGTTCTTTCCTCGTGTCCGGTAGCGTATCTGATGACTCCCGGATCCAGAGAAGAAATGAGCGGAGCGTGATCTTTGAGCACCTCAAACGCTCCCGCAGCGCCGGGAAGCGTAACGCTCCCGACCATCATTTTCACCAAAGTCGCCTCGGGTGAAGATATTTCCAACAAAATCTCGGCAGTTTCCATATCCCTTAATTAGTTCGCCTTCGCCTGGGCGAGGATTGCCTCACCCTTCTTTATCGCATCCTCTATGGTCCCGACATTCAGGAAGGCCTGCTCAGGCAGATAGTCGACATCGCCGTTGAGAATCGAGTCGAAACCTTTGATCGTGTCCTCAATGTCCACCATAACCCCCGGCACGCCCGTGAACTGTTCAGCAACTGCGAACGGCTGCGAAAGGAATCTCTGAATACGGCGGGCTCTGTTGACCGTGATCTTGTCCTCATCGGAAAGCTCGTCCATCCCCAGAATCGAGATAATGTCCTGAAGCTCGTTGTACTTCTGAAGAATCTGCTTCACTCTCTGTGCCGCGTCATAATGTTTCTGCCCGATTATGTTCGGATCCAGAATCCTGGAAGTTGAAGCAAGCGGGTCAACGGCCGGATAGATTCCCAATTCGGTGATCTTCCTGCTGAGAACGGTTGTGGCGTCAAGATGGGTGAACGTCGTTGCGGGAGCAGGGTCCGTGAGGTCGTCGGCCGGAACATAAACGGCTTGCACTGAAGTGATTGAGCCGTTTTTGGTCGAGGTGATTCGTTCCTGCATCTGTCCCATTTCCGTGGCGAGGGTCGGCTGGTAACCGACTGCCGAAGGCATACGCCCGAGAAGTGCGGACACTTCGGATCCGGCCTGCGTGAAACGGAAAATGTTGTCGATGAAGAAAAGAATGTCCTTCGGGCCTTCTCCTGTGTCGCTGTCTCTGAAGGATTCTGCCAGAGTCAGTCCGGAAAGGGCTACTGAAGCACGAGCTCCGGGGGGTTCGTTCATCTGACCGAACACCATCGCGACCTGAGATTTCTCAACTTCCTTTCTGTCGACTTTGGAGAGATCCCAGTGGCCTTCCTCCATTGATTTGTTGAATTCCTCGCCATACTTGATGACACCTGACTCAATCATCTCTCTCAACAGATCGTTGCCTTCCCTGGTGCGTTCACCCACTCCCGCGAAAATGGAGAACCCGTTGTGTTTTTTGGCTATGTTATTGATAAGTTCTTTGATAAGAACAGTTTTCCCTACTCCGGCTCCACCGAAAAGACCGACTTTTCCACCTTTGAGATAAGGCTCCAGCAAGTCGATGACTTTGATTCCTGTGGAAAGCACTTCCTGAGATGTCTTGAGGTCTTCGAATTTCGGCGGTTCTCTGTGGATAGGAAGCGTGCAGGTCATATCCAAGTCGCCAAGTCCGTCGATTGACGCCCCGACAACATTCATAACTCTGCCCCTTATCTGAGCGCCGATTGGCATTTCGATAGGCTTTTGGGTGTTGACTGCTTCCATCCCTCTCAGAAGGCCGTCGGTTGAGTCCATTGCGACTGTCCTGACCGTGTCTTCCCCGATGTGCTGCTGGACTTCAACCACGAGTTCCTTACCGTCTTTTCTCTTGATGGTCAAGGCATCGTGGATGCTTGGCAGCTCCTTTGACGTCTCATCTGCGGCAAGGTCGAAAGTCACATCGATTACCGGTCCGATGATTTGTGAAATGTGTCCTGTTATCTTAGGCATTTTCTTTTGTGTTAAACCGCACAAACTTACTGAAAAATTCGTTCCATTATATTGATTTGGAGGTTATATCCGACCTTTTGACAATATTACCTACTTTTCCTGTAGCCATAAGTGGCAATGTCTCCGAGTTCTTCCTCAATCTTCATCAGACGGTTGTACTTGCAGATCCTGTCGGTACGGCTCATTGAGCCTGTCTTGATCTGTCCGCTGTTGGTTGCGACGGAGATGTCGGCTATAGTCGTGTCCTCAGTCTCTCCCGAGCGGTGTGAGACAACCGTGGTGAAGCCGTTTCTGTGGGCCATCTCAATCGCGTCGAGGGTCTCGCTGAGCGAGCCTATCTGATTGACCTTAATGAGAATGGAATTTGCGGCGCCAAGTTTTATGCCTTTCTCAAGGTACTTGACGTTGGTGACGAAGATGTCGTCTCCCACAAGCTGCACCTTCTTGCCGATGGCATCGGTGAGTTTGACCCAGCCTTCCCAGTCGTTCTCGTCAAGTCCGTCTTCAATCGAGTCGACAGGGTACTTCTTGACAAGCGACTCAAGGTACTTGATCTGCTCGTCTATGTCCAGTTTCTTGCCTTTGGGATCTTTCGCCATTCCGTTGGAAAGCTGTTTGTAGTCGTAGAAGAATTTACCTCCTTCTTTCACGCAGAATTCTGACGCCGCACAGTCGATGGCAATGGTGACGTCTTTGCCCGGTTTGTAGCCGGCTTTCTCGATAGCAGCGACTATGCAGTCGAGCGCGTCATTGATGCCTTCGAGTTTAGGGGCGAATCCGCCTTCGTCTCCCACCGCCGTGGAAAGGCCGCGCTCTTTAAGTACTTTCTTAAGTGCGTGGAACACCTCTGCTCCCATTCTGACCGCTTCCGCTATGCTTCTCGCGCCTACCGGACGAATCAGGAATTCCTGAAAGGCAATCGGTGCGTCACTGTGGGCGCCTCCGTTGATGATGTTCATCATAGGGACAGGAAGAACGTGAGCGTTGACGCCTCCCAAGTACCTGTAGAGAGGAATCTCAAGATAGTTAGCGGCGGCTTTGGCCACTGCGAGGGAGACTCCGAGTATGGAGTTCGCACCGAGTTTCGCTTTGTTCTTAGTGCCGTCCAGCTCAATCATTGTCTGATCTATGGCTCTCTGCTCAAGGCAGGACATTCCGATTATTGCCGGAGCGATTATGTCGTTGACGTTCTTAACTGCTTTGAGCACTCCTTTACCTCCGAAGCGTTTGGGATCGCCGTCACGAAGTTCAATGGCTTCATTTTCTCCTGTGGATGCTCCTGATGGAACTGAGGCTATGCCTGTGAATCCGGATTCGAGTGAAACTTCAACTTCTATCGTGGGATTTCCTCTGGAATCGAGGATTTCTCTTGCGTGAACCTTTTCTATTATCATAATTTTTAAATTTAGAGTTTCAGTTAAATGCCTTAACAGCATTACAAAAATACGATTTTCCTTTCACTTTAGCAATATTCTTTTCCTCACGAAATTCAGTAATACACGAATTGTTCATCAGCGCTGAAAAAATTGTGGCACGATTATGGCATACAAAAGAGACAAGACATAAATATTAAATAAAAGAAGTATCAGAAAAAGAACTAAGTCGTGAGATTCAGTTCTTTTTCGTTTTTTTATGTGGTGGCATAGAGAGACCGGCCACAAAGCGAGACATCAATAAAAATGACACCAGCACGCCGGCTCATCTCGAGCGGGTCTATGCTGATGCCATACCTGTGAGTCTTAATGGTTCTGTGGCACACCTGACCGGACACGCTAACACACACTCGCTGTATGTGTGGGGGAAAAGCGAATCGTGGCGCTGCAAATAGCATCAAACCATTAACACTTCAAATAATTGTCAAGTCTATATTACAAACTATTTCTCGCAGTCACTAATTAGAGTACGGAAGTGCGAATTTGTAACATACAAAAAAACAATTATTTTAATGATACGACATTTCCGTCTATGCCGTAGTCTATATTGCAAGACCCCAGCACAAGCATCAACGCCGCTTCAAGATCGTCTTCGGGTATGGTTCCTGAATATGTGCAATTGGAATAAGAATCCACACCCGTTACTTTTAGGTTATAAATGATCTCAATTTGTTTTGCGACATCTCGGAGAGGAGCGCCGTTGTAGACCTTCGACTTGACTTCCTCTTCTATCTTGGAAAAGTCCATATCCCCTTCGGCATTGCAGATGACCTGCTCGCCTTTGTTGAGAAGCTGGTCGCTCCCATCCAGAGACCGGACGTTGACAGAGCCGTCATAGCAAGCTACAAGCATAGCGGTGTCAGTCTGATCGACCAGAAACTCAGTTCCGAGAACAGAAACACATCCCAATTCAGTGGCAACACTAAGCCCGTTTTTGTGGTTTCCGCAGAACTGAGCCTTGCCGTCAAGGGACAATTTTTTGTCAAACAGCCACTTGATTCGATTGTATCTAAGAGTGGAGTTAGGCGAGAGCGTGACAGAAGAGCCGTCAGGCAGCTGCGCGACACACTCACTCGCTCCGGTGGCTATTGTCCTGTTACTTAAGAAAAAAATCGAACCCGCTAAAACTATCACAACAATCGCCGCAGCAAGAGACCAAGCCGAAACTAACAATCTTCGGGTACTTGAAGACTTACTGACCTGTGCTTCGGCCACGTCTAAACCGCACTTTTTGCTGATCCGGGCCCAGACTTGCTCACGAGCGTCAAAATCTTCATTCTGAAATTTCACGCCGTTGAACAAATTAATTATGAACTGTTCTTCTACCATAGTGTTCATATCGCCTTTATCGCTTTCTGCAATGCCCTGTCCGCTTTCAACCGCTTGATGGCATTACTCGTTACATTCCTCATAGTCTGATTGTTCAGTCCCATCACTTCTGCCGCCTCGTCGACGGAAAGCCCATCGTAATAGCGAAGGTAAAGCGCCTCCTTCTGCCTTGAGCTGAGAGATTGCAAAGCATTGTTGAGCGCCACGGCCTTTTGTTTTTCAGTTTCCCTGGAATTCTGAACGTCAGTGTCGAGAATAAAATAAGATGTGTTTTCCAGCTCATCCCCGTTGATCGCCTTGTCATTGACCGACAAAGTCGGATGCTCAGGATTTACTTCTTTTAGAATCCGATGTTTCAATGACACCGCAAGGTAAGCGAAGATGTCAGACGGACAATCAATTGAGGATCGCTTTTCCCACAGATAAATGAATAGGGATTGAAGACACTCGCTGACTATGGTCTCGTCTTTGGCGATCTTCATCCCGAAGGCGTAAAGCGCCCTTGAATAAAGATTGTAGATTTCCTTGAACGAGGAGTGATCCCCGCCTTGAAATCTCTTCCAAATCGTTTTTGATTTTTGAGACCTAATTTTAAAAAGCATCCGTCCGTTTTTATACAACTCCTAATTTACAGCAAAAATATTAATCTTGAAAATATTTTCTCAATTTTAACGTTTAAACAATTTAAGCTACAGCGTTTGGCCCCCGATAAACTCCCTCATAATGGAAGTCGGCGGAATGGCGGCAATTTCATTTGGGGACAGAGCGACAATATAGTCCAGAAATTTCAGCAGCCTGACAGCCTCGGTGTAGGCAGGCGATGACGGGGATATCCTTCTGAGCAAAGGCTCCGCGAAATACTTAAGCATCGGAAGCTCGTAAATCAGGGCCG
>Ga0172377_10005492_pt1 | contig 13034 bp, 10 predicted proteins | sample Pumphouse3metaG_FD_119749 | JGI IMG/M metagenome (GOLD analysis project Ga0172377, IMG submission 119749) | Leachate microbial communities from a municipal landfill in Southern Ontario, Canada - Pumphouse #3 metaG | ecosystem: Engineered > Solid waste > Landfill > Unclassified | place: Canada... | reverse complement strand
CCGCCGCACCAGAGCCCCTGGACGGAGGTGGCTCGATGCGCCGCGAATGGCCGGGTTATTGCAGAACTGGGATAATAGTTCCTGAACGCGAAAAACACATGGTCTTACAGAGCGTTGCTATCCGTTACTGCTCGTCCTTATGGTAGAGATCGAGAAAGATCAGGAGATCCCTTCGCTCATCATAGCAGTATGACAACCGGAATGGAGGGATATATACCTCCCTCGTCTGCTTTCTGCCATATCTCATCGGTTTTCCGATCACCGGATCGTTGATGATCTTAAGGATCTGTTGTTTCACCCGGTCCTTTATTCTGCCGTCACGGATCTTCCTGATCGTTCTCTCAAAGGACGCGCCGTAGGCAACGGTCACCATGATTCAAGATCACGAATAAAATCGGCATGGTCCTTCTTGACAAATTTACCCTCTTTAAACTCCTGGAGCGCTCGCTCTGTCCTTTCTGCAAACAGAATATCCTCTTTCAGCTCCGGCTCCAGTTCATCAAGCGGTTTTACAATAAAGCGGTCCCCCTCCCTGACGATGAGCAGTTGTGTACCCTCAGGAAACCCCCTCCGCATGAATGCCGGAATGACAATCTGCCCCTTTGAACTCAGTCTGGTGATACCGATATCCATAGACCCTCGTAAGATACATCTTACCCGATCCCATATGAGGTTTTGCATGGCACCAGGCACACCCTTCAGGAACCCGTGAGCGGGCGCCTGCTCGCAGGGTTGGAGAGGCAGGCGTGTTCTCCCATCCCGGGGCTGCCCGCCCGCAAGTCGGCGGTCATCACAACCTCGCCCAAAACAGTTTGCAAATGTTCGGTGTACCATACAGGGCTTCCGCCACCCGGACCATAGCCGGGGTCAGAACGCGGCCCTTCAGCCCGACAACGACCCCCCCTCCTCGCCGGGCGGCCGGGTACGCCCTCTTCTGGCTCGCGGTCATTGACCTCCCGCTCATCTTCATCGTCCTCCAGGTCATCGCCGGCAGGAATCTCGGCGGGCAGATAACGTTCATCACGACCCTCACCTGCCTCTTCCTTGCCGGAGCCGCGGTGCTGTATGCCGCCGTGCTCGCCCGTCGAGCCTCCCCCCGCCTCCTCGAAGGGCGCCCGGCGGCAGCCTCTCGGCATAATGGTTACCAGGGGTGTGGATGGGTATGCGGTTCGGCGGCATATCATCCGGTATGCCCGACGAGACGACCACAATCACAATCAATATCCTCAAATCCGACCGGGACCGTCTGGATGAACTCCGCCGTTACCCGAATGAGCCCTACCGGCTATCGTTCGCCGACTGCTGGACCAGAGCGGCGACCCCGAACTCCGGAGTCCGGGGGCACTCACCAGCATCCAGGCATCGCTCGACGATATCCGGCGGGGCTGTGAGGCACGAGGCGCTGAAACGGGACCTGAGGAGCGTGACCCCCCATCACCTCCACCCATAGCCACGTTATTATATCTTATGACGACCCATAACTCGTTATGCCCGAGGAGACAACCACGATCGAGATCACCAGATCCGACCGGGACCGGTTGAACCGCCTGCGCCACTACCCCAGAGAGCCATATCGGACCATAGTCCGCCGGCTGCTGGACCAGAGCGAGGACCCCGAGCCCCTGAGCCCTGAGACGATCGCCGACATCCAGGCGTCGCTTGACGAGATCCGGCGGGGCGAGTTTGTAACGCACGAAGAGTTGAAGCGGGATCTGGGGATCGATTGAGATACTCGCTCATTTACTCGAAAAGAGCCCGGCATAAATTAAAGCGCCTCCCAGAGGAGGCTGCCACCCGGATCGTCAGGGCACTTGAACTGCTGGCGGAAGACGAATCTCCCCACCTGCAGGTGAAGCGCCTGACGAACTCACCACTATTCTCCCTGCGGGTAGGGGTGTACCGGGTGATCCTGGCGTTCGAGCATCAACAGCTCGTCATCATGGCGGTCGATCTCGACCATCGGAAAAATGCCTACGATAACCTGTGAGATTCAGTTCAACCCATCAAAAACCCATACCGGATCCGAGTGATCGAAGATCCGGGCACCCGGTCGATGAGCAGCGGTCCCCGTGGAAAAAACCCGACCATATCGGTCGCCGGATGGATATACGCCGTCATCAGTCTCCCCGTTTCTGGCAGAGTGCGATCCGAAAAAGACCTGTCCGGATCTCCCTCTGGCCATAAAGGCTCATAAGAAATTCTCGTTTTTATTATAAAAAAATGAGAATAAATATCCGTAAAGGTTATATATTTATACCACTATCCACCCCTTCACCGGCTACCCTATGACCGGGTCTTAACGAGAATTTCGCACTCCGCCTGCCAGGCACTCAGGCAAGCCCCTGCTTTAGCCGACCGTTCATTCCTACCGGCAGGTCTGCACCGGCGATTCCACAGGCGGAAGAGCGATCAAGGGGGGAAAACATGAAAAAACACACGCATCTGGCATTGCTGTACGCAATCATCGCCGTCGGGCTGCTGATATCGCCGGCTATGGCGGCAATAGCGGCCCCGGGGGAGGCGATCTATCGTCCCTTCAACGGAGCGCAGGAACGTCCTGATATCGACGGCAACACGATCGTCTGGGAAGACGACCGATACGATGAACAGGAAAAAGGAGTCAAGGACATATTTCTCGCGACCGTAGACGACTTCCGGAGCACCCTGCCGTACAGTTACGTCGGGACAAGGATAACGGACGACCCCGCCTCGCAGGAGAAACCGTCCATATCGGGAGACTACATCGCCTGGCAGGACAACCGGCACGGGAACTGGGATATCTACCTCTACCAGCGTTCCACAACGACGACGACACGACTCACCACCGATCCGGGCAACCAGTGGCTGCCCGCGATCTGCGGGAACTACGTCGCCTGGTATGACGACAGCAGCGGCAGGACCAACATCGTTCTCTACGACATCGCCGCCGGGGCCGTGAAGGACGTCATCGACGTCAACGCAAAGACAACGATTCCCGGCGGGACGACCGAGTTCAAACCCGCACTCTCGGAGCAGTACGTCGCCTGGGTAGAACCGGGAGACGTGACGGTCCATACCTACGACAAGGTCTATTACTACGACATCGCGGCCGGCAGTATAGTGGGGCCGATAGCCCCGAGACCGGAAGATGACCCATTGCCCTCGATCTCCCAGTCCTGGCCCTCGCTATCCGGGAGCTTCATCGCCTGGGAAGATACCCTCTACAGGATGGATCCCGACATATATATCGCCGATATCCACGATCCCGCCGAAGGGACGATGCTTATCACCAGAAACGATTTCGATCAGGTCTCACCGGCGATCGACGGGGGCATCATCGTCTGGGAGGACAAGCAGATTCCAGAACGGAGCATCTTCATGTGCGACCTCTTCGCCGTGGGAGACTTCCAGGGCGAAGAGATGTGCCTGGTTGAAGCCGAAGATTCCGAGGATGCACACCTCTACCCTGCCGTCAGCGGCAACACGATCGTCTGGCAGAGAGGCCGTGGCCCCAACTCGAACCTCTACATCTTCGTCTACCAGCCCGAAGCGCCGGTTGAGCGGGTCGTAACGAACATCGATGTCACACCGCCCACGGCCACCCTGAACGTCGGCGAGACCGAACCGTTCTCCGCACTCGCCCGCGACCAGTTCGGGCTCAAACTGTCCGGCGTTACGTTCACCTGGACGAGCGACAACGCAACTGTCGGCACCATCGACGACACCGGCCGCTTCACCGCGAAGGCCGCGGGCAGCGCGACCGTCACCGCGACGGCGGGCAACGTATCCGGAACGGCGACCGTCACCGTAAACGCAGGAGAGCCCGGAGGGCCGGTCGCAACAGAGATTACCATCACCCCGCTCACGCCCACCGTCACGGTCAACAGTACGGTGGCGTTCGAGGCAACCGTCCGCGACCAGTTCGGCAACGTCATGACCGGCGTCGACGTCGCCTGGGATAGCGGCAATGCGACCGTCGGCACCATCGACGCAAGCGGGCTCTTCACCGCTCGTGCCGCGGGAACGGCGATCGTCACCGCAACCGCAGGCACCATCTCTGCGGGTGCAACGGTCACGGTGACCACCGAGGAACCGGTCGCAACGAGCATCGTAGTCGCACCGGCCGCGACCACACTCGCGATCAACGGCACACAGCAGTTCTCTGCAACTCTCCGTGACCAGTTCAACCGCACCATGACCGGCATCGACGTCGCCTGGGCGAGCAGCAACGAGGCCGTCGGCACCATCGACGCGAGCGGGCTCTTCACGGCGGAAGCCGAAGGCACGACGACCGTCATCGCAACGGCAGGCGTCGCCTCCGGGACCGCGAGTGTCACGGTCAGCACTGAAGCACCGGTCCTCGACAGCATCACGGTCACGCCGCAACAGGCCATCCTTGTGGTCGGCGAGACACGGGAGTTCGCGACCGTCTGCTCGGATACGTCCGGCAACACCCTGCCGGGCGTTTCGGTAGCGTGGTCGTGCAGCAACGAGACCGTCGGCACCATCGACGCAAACGGCGCTTTTTCGGCCCTTGCCGAAGGCACGACGACCGTCACCGCGACGGCAGGCGGCATATCCGGAACGGCGGCCGTCACCGTCACCGCCGCAGAGCCGGCGCTCGCAAAGATCGTCCTCTTCCCGTCCGCGGTCACCCTGAACCCCGGGGACTCCCGGCAGTTTGAGGCCGTCGGGCTCAACTGCTACGGCGACTTCGTGCCGGATGCCGCGATCGCCTGGACGAGCAGCGACCCGTGTGTCGGCACCGTCAACGAGTGCGGGCTCTTTGTCGCCCTCTGTCCGGGCACGACGACCCTCACCGCATCGGGCGACGGCGCCGCCGGAACCACGACCGTCACCGTAGCCTGCAACGACCCGGTCCTCTCCCGGATCGCCGTCACGCCTCCCGCAATCACCCTGAACATCGGCGACGCGGAGACGTTCGCCGCAACCGCCTACGACCAGTTCGGCTGCACCATGCCGGACGTCGATATCGCCTGGGCAACCTGCGACGAGACCGTCGGCACCATCGGTGCGGACGGGGCCTTCACCGCGCTCTCCGCAGGAACGGCGACCGTCACCGCAACGGCATGCGGCGTTGACGGGACGGCGGACGTGACGGTCATCCGTGCATCCCCGGGCATCGTCGTCTCTCCGGCGGCGGTCACCCTGGACGAGGGGGAGACCCGGCAGTTCACCGCGCATGGCCTGCAGGACAACGCAGGTTCTGTTGTGGTCTGGTCGTGCGACGACGAAGCCGTCGGCACCATCGACGAGAGCGGCCTCTTCACTGCTCGCTGCGAAGGCACCGCGACCATCACCGCGACAGTCGAAGGGGCCGGCGAGGCCATGGTCGCTCAGGTCAACGAGACCAAAGCGATCGGGACCGCGGTCGTGACGGTCCGGTCGGCATCGGCGGTCCCGGCGCGGCTCGCGGTCAGCCCGTCCGACTTCACCATCGCCGCCGGAAACACCCTCCCGCTCACCGAGACCGTGTACGACCAGTACGGCTGCGTCATACCGGACGCCGTGGTGGTCTGGGAGAGCAGCGACCCGTGCATCGGCACCATCGACGACTGCGGCGTCTTTGCCGCCCTTGAAGACGGCGACGTGACCATCACCGCATCGGTGGACGGGATCTCGGGCTCTGCCTGCGTGACCGTCGGTCCCCCGATCCCGGTCCCGGCCTGCATCGAGGTCGACCCCGCGACGACCGCGCTTGCGCCCGGGGAGACTCAGGAGTTCGTCGCCACGGTCTATGACCCGAGCGACAACGTCATGGACTGGGTCCGGGTCGCCTGGTCGTCTTCCGACTCGGCCGTCGGCACCATCGATGCGGCCGGCGTCTTTACAGCGCATGCAGAGGGCTCGGCGGAGATAACGGCCCGGGCCGGCATCGTGGAGGCGACCGCGGCGGTCACCATCACGGCCGCACCCGGGCCCACAGTAGAACCCACAACAACTCCGACCGACCCCGGGGACAGCGGCGGGAACGACGGCGGCAGCAGCGGACCCACCTTCTCCGCCGGGATCTGCGAGAACCTGCGGAGGGGCGAGACGTTCACGTTCTCGGGTATCACCGTCTCATCGGTCAGCAATGTCGCTGTCACGGCAGCCGACACCATCCCGCGGTTGATGCTGACCGTGAAGGAAGGGAGCGAACCCGGCACTGCGGGGCAGTCCGCCGGTGACGTCTACGAGTACATCGAGATCACCCTCAACTGGGCAGACCCGCAGGACATCAGCCATGCGGTGATCGAGTTCACCATCCCGGCCGACTGGCTCGAGGAGCACGGCATGGCCCCGGAGGACGTCAGGCTCATGCGCCACGTCAACGGCGGCTGGCAGATCCTCGAGACCGAGGTCACCGGCGAAGGAGGCGGGAACTACCGGTTCCGGGCAACCACCCCCGGGTTCTCCACCTTTGCCATCGCTGCGGCACCGGTGAACATGACCACCCCGGTGGAGACGGTTCCCACGGTCACGGAAGAGATGAACGTCACCACCACCGTGACCACAGAACCGACAACGGAGCCGACCACCGCCGCGCCGACGACGACACCGGCGGCACCGCTCGTCTACGCGCCTCTCCTCGCCCCGCTGGCATTCTTCCTCTGGGCGAGGAAGAACCGCTAACCCTCCTTTTTTTTGAAGTTCGGGGACAGTGCGGCCGGATGCTTCTCCAGTCACCTCTCTCCATCGAGATGGTAGCGAAGACCCGTCCGGATCTCCCTCCGGCCATACAGGCAGTTGAGGTATACCAGTTTTTATTATAAAATTCTATGAATAAATCACCGTAAAGGATATATATTTATACCGCTATTCACCCGTTCACCGGCTACCCAATGACCGGGCTTTAAATCGGAACTCGCAGCACACCTGTCGGGTGCTCCGGTAAGCACCCGCTTTAGCCAGTCCGTTCGTGCCTACCGGCAGGTAGGCACCACGGTCTTGCAGGTGGAGAGCGATTCGCACAAAGGGGGAAACGAATGGCAAAACATACACATCTGGCACTGTTGTGCGCAGTCGTTATCATCGGGCTGTTGATATCGCCGGCCATGGCGGTGGAAGCGGCGTCGGGGGAGGAGATCTATCGCCCCTTCGTAAACGCGCAGGAACGCCCTGATATCGACGGTGACATGATCGTCTGGGAAGACGATCGGAACGGTAACAAAGACATCTACTTTGGGACCGTAGACGAATTCCGGAACAAATCACCGTCACCCTACATCTACGTCGGCGAGAGGATAACATCCGATGACGCCTCGCAGGAGAAACCGTCCATCTCGGGAGACTACATCGTCTGGCAGGATAACCGCGACGGGAACTGGGATATCTACCTCTATCAGCGTTCTACAACAACGACAACACAGCTCACCACCGACACGGGCGACCAGTGGCTGCCCATCGTCCGCGGGAACCACGTCGCCTGGTACGACGACAGCAGCGGCAGAGCGAACATCGTCCTCTACGACATCGCCGCCGGGGCCGTGATGGCCACCATCGACTCGGACGCAAAGACAACGATTCCCGACGGGAATACCGAGTTCAAACCCGCGCTCTCGGAGAAGTACGTCGCCTGGATAGAAGACGCGGACGAGCGGGCCTGGTACTACGACATCGCTGACGAGACGAAAATGCCGGTGTCCGCGACCGGGCTCCGCCACTCCTGGCCCTCGCTCTACGGGAGCCAGATAGCCTGGGAGTGTTACCTTGACAGATCCGGCATCCAGGATCCCGAGATCTACCTGATGGACCTCGATAACCCCTCCGGCGGAGAACAGCAGATCACAAACGCCCCTGGGTATCAGGTCTCACCGGCGCTCAGCGGGAACATCATCGCCTGGGAAGACATGCGGGATGGGCCGCGAGGCATCTACATGCACGACCTTGCCACCGGCGGGGAGGGGATGTCCGTATTCGTACCCGAAGACCCGAATGACGAACAACTCTACCCGACCGCCGGCGGCACCACAGTCGCCTGGCAGAGAGGCACGGGCCTTAACTCGAACCTCTACATCTTCGTCTACGGGACAGGATCGGTCGAGCCAGCGGTAACCACCATCACGGTCACACCGAACACGACCACGCTCGCGATCGACGAGACCGAAACGTTCACGGCAACCGTTCTTGACCAGGACGGCGAGACCATGACCGGCATCGATCTCGAATGGGCGAGCAGCAACGAGACCGTCGGCACCATCGACTCGGACGGCACCTTCACCGCTCTCGCCGAAGGCACGGCGAACGTCACCGCAACGGCCGATGAGATCGCCGGAACGGCGACCGTCACCGTCACCGCCGGAGAACCGGATGAGCCGGTCCTGGAGAGCATCCGGATCACGCCGGCTACGGCCGTCCTCGCGATCAACGACACCAGACTGTTCGCGGCAGCCGCTCTCGACCAGGACGGCGCCGTCATGACCGGCGTCAACGTCACCTGGGCGAGCAGCAACGAGACCGTCGGCACCCTCGACACGAACGGCACCTTCACCGCTCTCGCCGAAGGCACGGCGAACGTCACCGCAACGGCCGATGAGATCGCCGGAACGGCGACCGTCACCGTCACCGCCGAAGAACCGGATGAGCCGGTCGCAACGCGGATCGAGGTCGCACCGCTCACAACCACCGCCACGGTCAACGAGACGGTGAACTTCTCCGCGACGGTCTATGACCAGTTCGAAGCCGAACTGACGGACGTTGCGGTCGCCTGGGCGAGCAGCAACGAGACCGTCGGCACCATCGACGCGAACGGTACCTTCACCGCCCTTGCCGCGGGCATAACGGCCGTCACTGCAACGGCAGGCGATGCATCCGCGTCTGCGCTCGTCACCGTCAACGACGAAGAGCCGGTTGAACCGGTCCTGGAGAGCATCCGGATCACGCCGCCCGGGGCCACCCTCGCGATCGGCGACACCCAGCGGTTCATCGTGACCGCTCTCGACCAGGACGGCGCCGTCATGACCGGCGTCAACGTCACCTGGACGAGCAGCGATGAGACCGTCGGCACCATCGACGCGAACGGCACCTTCACCGCTCTCGCCGAAGGCACGGCGAACGTCACCGCAACGGCAGAGAACGTAACCGCGACGGCGGCCATCATCGTCAACGACGAAGAGCCGGCTCTCGCCAGCATCGCTGTCGCACCATCGGCGATCACCCTCGGCTCCGGCGACACGGCAACATTCACCGCGACCGCTTTCGACCAGTTCGGCACCACCATGACCGGTGTCGAGATCGCCTGGACAAGCAGCGATGAGGCCGTCGGGACCATCGGTGCGGGCGGCGTCTTCTCCGCGGTTGCCGACGGCACGACGACCGTCACCGCAACGGCAGGGAACATAACCGGGACCGCGGCGGTAACCGTCACCACGGCATCCTCGGGCGTTGCGGTCTCCCCGTCGGCGATCACCCTGGATCGCGGGGATTCGCAGCAGTTCACCGCGACCGTGTATGACCCGGAAGGCAACGTAACCCCCGGTGCCGAAGTGACCTGGGAGAGCAGCGATGAAGCCGTTGGCACCATCGATGCCGACGGACTCTTCACCGCGGTTGCCGAAGGCACAGCGACCATCACCGCTACGGCAGAGAACGAGACCGGGACCGCGACCGTGACCGTCGACCTCCCGCCGGCCCCGACCCGCATCGAGGTCGAACCGGCCACGGCCACGATCCTGCCCGGAGATACCCAGGCGTTCACGGCGACCGTTTTTGACCAGCGCGACAACGAGATGGACTGGATCCAGGTCTCCTGGTCGTCCTCCGACCCGGAGGTCGGCACGATCGACAGTGCCGGCCTCTTCGGAGCGTTCGCAGAGGGATCGACGGACGTAACGGCATCGGCAGGCGACGTGGCAGGAACAGCAGCCATCACCGTCTCGGCGACCGCCGTACCTGAGCCCACCCCCGGGAACGGCGGCGGCGGTGGCGGCGGTGGCGGCGGCGACAGCAGCCCCTCCTTCTCCGCAGGGATACGCGAGAACCTGAGAAGCGGTGAGACGTTCACCTTCTCAGAACTGACCACCACATCGGTCAGCAGCGTGAACGTCACGGCAGCCGGCACCATCCCGAAGATGATGCTGACCGTGAAGAAGGCAAAAGCGCCCTCGGCTGCGGAGCCTCCCGCCGGCGACGTCTACGAGTACATCGAGATCACCCCCTACTGGGTGGGCCAAAACCAGATCGGCAACGCGACAGTATTCTTTACCGTCCCTGCCGACTGGCTTGAAAGCCACAACGCGACAGCGGAGGACGTTGTTCTCGTGCGCTACGTCAACGGCACCTGGGAGTCCCTGGAGACCGAGGTGCTCGGCGAAGAGAGCGGCAAGTACAACTTCCGGGCAACCACCCCCGGGTTCTCCACCTTCGCCATCGTTGCATCACCCGTGAGCGTGACCGCATCGGCGGTGGAGATAAACGCCACAACAGAGGTCACTGAGACACCGGGCGTCACCGAGACGTCCGAGGTGACCGGGAACGTGACGACGGAGCCGACCACCGTGCCGGCGACGACACCGGCGACACCCCTCGTCTACGCGCCCCTCCTCGCCCCGCTGGCATTCTTCCTCTGGGCGAGAAAGAACCACTAACTCTCTTTTTTTCGACACCGTAGCGTGGATCCGCCCCTTACGGGTCCGCTCGGGAAGACGAGGGGTGCCGGCGGGAACGGACACCGCACGCCGCCCTCAAACGTCGCGGCAACACCCGTTTTGCCGGAGTGATGACGCTCCTTCGTGGTGCCGGCCACGCCCGGCGCAACTACCTCCACGCTCTTTTGGCGGAGTTCTGCAGGAAAAAGAGGAGAATCGGCGCCGGTCCCCCTCCGCCAACCCACCTCGACGCTCCGGCTGCGTCAGTACCCGGTCTGGCCGCCGGCTGCGGTCGCCACGGTGGCGGGCAGTGTCTCAGTGGCGGTCGGGAACGTTACCGTCTCCGTGGGGGTCAGAGTTCCGGTCTCGGTCGGGATGGTTACCGTCTCCGTGGGGGTCGGCTGCGTGCCGTCTCCACCCGGCGAGACGCATCCTGCGGCCAGGATGCCGGCACTCACGAGGAGGAGTGCCGCCAGAAGGATCAGATCAGGTCTCATGGGGGGAGGCCATGACAGACATGATACTTATATCTTGCCCACCCATGCGGGACGCCGCTGTCGGGGTCCCCGGGGGCGCAGGCTCGGAGCCGGCATCCCCTCGCAGCACAGAAACGGTCATACCGGGCAGGGCCCGAACCCCGTCCGCTTCCGGGCACTGCAGAAGACAAAGAGACCGCACGAAGAGGAGGGGAGGAGCCCCGCCCTCCGCATCACTCCACGATGAACTCGCCGTTCATGTCGGGGTGGATGTCGCACTGGAAGTAGTAGGTCCCGGGTTCGGACGGCGCCGTGAAGGTGTAGGTGATCTCGGCAGGCCCGTCGATGACCTCGCCTACGAAGATCTGCTCCGTCCGGAGGGGGCTGTCGTAGACCGCGACGTTATGGGGGACACCGTCGTCCCGGTTCGCAAAGACCATCGTCACCTCCGCCCCTGCCGGCACCGTGATGGTGCTCGTGTCGAACGCGAGGTTATCGGCGGCGATATTCACCGTCGTCGCGGCACCGGCCGCCGTCGAGGTCGGGGTCATGTTCATGGTCTGGTCTCCGACCGGGGGAACAACCACAGGAGTCTCGTTCCCCGTCGGGGTCACGTTCATCGTCGGCGTGGTGCTGACATTGGTGGGTGCCGCGACCCTCCAGACCCGGCCGGTGCTGGTGGAGTTGTCCGGACCGCCGACATCGTTCGTCAGCACGTAGAGGTCCTGGTTGGCATCTTCACCGAACCCGCGCAGGAACATCCCCAGGGTCTCGTTGGCCTGGCCGGTAATGTTCACCATCTGGACTTCCCACATAGCGTTCGCCTCAGGAGTCAGGTTCGCGGCGGACTCCGGTGCGGTCCATCCCGCCGGCGGCGTGGCAGCGAGGAGGGTGCCGTTGCCCACCGTCCGGCTGTCGCTCCAGTAGCCGAAGATGTACCTGCCCTCGAGGTCCGGGACCACGGTCCCGCGGTAGACGTTGCCGCCGACGACGACGATGCCGAGGTCACGGCCGCCCTCGAAGATAGGGCCGATCAGCGGCTCGCCCAGAAGCCCGGTGGTGTTGCAGGACTCCGGCGGGGCCGTGGTGGCGTTCGGGTCGAAGCAGTGCGTGCCCTCGCGGATGTTCCAGCCGTAGTTCCCGCCGCGGTAGACGACGTCCACCTCCTCAAAGAGGTTCTGGCCCGCATCGGCGACGAAGAGCGAGTTGTTGCCGCCTGAATCAAACGACATGTAGGCCGGGTTCCGGAACCCGTAGGCGTAGATCTCCGGCGGGACGGAGTCGTAGGCGTAGGTGTCCAGGATCTCGGTCTGGTTCGCCGTGAACGGGTTGTCGGCGGGGATACCGTAGAGGCTGCCGGCAAGCGTCGTCCACGTCGGCTCGGGCGGGTTCGCGGTCCGGTTGACGGTCCTGTTGTTGGTCTGGTTCATCGTCCCGGTCACGTTCTGCGGGATCGTCACGTTCCCGCCGTTGACCTTGTCCACGTCGATCCTGAGCACCTGACTGTAGATCTTCGTCAGGTCCTGGGCGTTCCCGATGCCGGGGGTGTGGCCATTCCCGACGTCGTTCGCCCTCCCGGCATCCCCGAGCGCTACATACAGGTAGCCGTCGGCGGGGCTGAAGGCGATCGGCCCGCCGTTGTGGTTATGGTAGGGCTTGTCGATGTACATCAGCACCTTCTCGGAGGTCAGGTTCACCCGGTTCGGGTCTTCGGGGTCGACCTGGAACTCGGAGATGTGGTTGGTGCAGTTCCAGTCCTCGGGAGCCCCCTCGCGCAGGGGTGCGCTGTAGAAGGCGTAGACCTTGCCGTTCTCCGAGAAGTTCGGGTGGAACGCGAACGAGAGCAGGCCGCGCTCGTCGTAGGTCGGCCGGAGGTCGACCATCTTATCCCGGATATCCAGGAACGGCTCGGGGAGCGTGGTCCCGTTCGCGTCGACGACCTGCACCACGCCGATCTGGTCCACGACGAAGAGCCGTCCGGACCCGTCGT
>Ga0172377_10005490_pt1 | contig 13036 bp, 12 predicted proteins | sample Pumphouse3metaG_FD_119749 | JGI IMG/M metagenome (GOLD analysis project Ga0172377, IMG submission 119749) | Leachate microbial communities from a municipal landfill in Southern Ontario, Canada - Pumphouse #3 metaG | ecosystem: Engineered > Solid waste > Landfill > Unclassified | place: Canada... | reverse complement strand
GGTTTAAATGCCTATGACGAGGCTACACGTCAAATTGAAATTCGTTATTTTCGCGAATTTGAGACTGCCATTGTAAAACAATAAACAAGTAATGAAGAAAGTAATAATTTTAATTACAACTAGTGTACTCATCCTTTTGTTAGTTTCGTCTTGTGCTTATAGAAAATACACAAAACAAGCAAATCGTTATGAGGTTGCTGGCTTGTATGAGTCTGCATTAGGTCAGTATATCAAGGCACTTAATAAGAAACCTGATTATATTGATGCGCGGATTGGACTCATTAGGATGTCTACACGTTATTCGGAAAAATTGTCTGAACAAATAGAGAAATGTTATATTGCTTTAGATGATGATGGTGTTGTGTCCTATTATTTAAAATTACGCGATTTACGTAACCAAGTAGCTCCTTATCAGATGGATATTACCATTGACGAACGTGTCGAGGGTCAATTTAAAGAGTCTAAGACACGCTTTTTATCTGACAAATATCGTCAAGCTGAAACCTTGATGGATGAAGAAAAATTTGCAGAGGCAGCAATCTTATTTGATCAAGTTTTGTTGGTTGATTCGGTGTATGAAAATGCGAATGAATTGTCTAAATATTGTAAGTGTGAGCCGATTTATCGTCAAGCAGTTTTAAATATGACGAATGGGAAATATCGTACAGCTTACGCACAATTCGGTCGTGTTCTTAATCTAGATAATGGATTTAAAGATGCTAGTGATTTACGTCAGGAAGCTTTAAATAAAGGCGTTTTGACCGTTGCTTTTCTTGATATTAGTAATGCTTATGGTCATCGCGAATTAGCTAATATGATGGTCGCTGAAGTAAAAACATTAGTTCAACGTCATAATGATCCTTTTTTGCGCATAGTTGATTTGAATCAAACAGCAGCTCTTATTGAAGAACAGAAACGTGCATTAGCAAATAATCTTGATTTGAAATCATCAATAATTCCAGTTAGAGCTCATTTGGCATGTCGCATCAATGATGTGAATATGAAAAGGTTCAAGTTTATAGAATTGAAGATGAAAGGTTTTTTGCGTGAAGTTAAAGCTGATAAAACCATTAAATATCATAAGATTTATTATTATGATTGTCAGCAAACGGCTCAAGCATCGGCCCAAGTATCTTACGATTTAAAATCGACATCTACCGGATTAATTATTTTGTCGGGTATTGCTTCGGCTTCGGCTAAAGACGGTATTCATTATATTTATTATAAAAATGATAGTCGCGATTTGAATATTCGTACAGGTTCATGGGAAAATGAAAAAACACCATTTGATCCTGCTGTTGATCACGTAAATGATGGTTTCTTATCTGCATCTAGTATATCTTCGTTAGTGCAGGCTCGTCGGTCTCTAAAAGCTATTGCCGATTTAGAAACTGAATTAGCTCCTGATCTTGGTAAAGTAATCGCTCTAAAATTGATAACTTTTAATCCTGAATAAAAAAAAGAGCCAAACATTGTTTGGCTCTTTTTTTTATTGTGAGAATGACTGTTATTTGTTTTTAAGTAGACCTTTTATAACAGCATTTGTGAAGCCAGCCTCCTCCATAGCATTTAAGCCTTTGATGGTCCAACCACCAGGTGTACAGACTTTGTCAATTTCTTCTTCTGGATTAGCATTATGTTCTAAAATTAATTGTGCCGCGCCAATCATTGTTTGTGCTACAATTTGATGCGCCATCGATGCGGTGAATCCAAGTTCTACACCACCTTCCGAAGCTGCACGTAAATAACGAAGGGCATAAGCAATGCCACAGGACGATAAGGATGTGGCAGCTGCCATTAATGGCTCGTTTATCACGATTGCCTTTCCCATGCTTTCGAATAAGTTTAACACAGCATTAGTTTGTTCTTGTGTGGCATTGTGTGGTGCAATAAAGGTCATACCTTCAGTCACTGCAATAGCTGTATTGGGAATAACTCGGAATAGTGGCATGGTTGGCAAGAAATTGCTTAAGGTCGCAAACTCAACGCCGGCTGCAATAGAAATTAAAATTTGTTTGTCAGTCAGTTTCTGACTAAATTCTGATAAAACAGTTTCGACTAACCATGGCTTGACCGCTAAGATAATAAGATCAACCGTGGATGCTAATTCTTGACTAGACGTCACATGTACGTCGGCATATCTATTTTTAAAAGCGTTGGTTGCAGTGGCGTTAATGTCAGAAATCCAGAGATTGTGTGGGGCGACAATATTTGCGGCTAATGCATAAGCAATCGCTCCGCCCATATTTCCAATACCAACAACCCCAATTTTTAGAGATGTATCCATTTTACTTTATTTTTTTACCATAATCTATGGCTATTCTGCTAAGCTATTAACCATATTAATGGCTAATGTACGGAAAGCATCGCTCAATATAGAGTTATCTTTTAAGGCTATAGGTTCACCGGTGTCACCACTTTCACAAATACTTTGTACGATTGGAATTTGAGCTAAAAGCGGTACATTCTTTTCTTCAGCTAAGTTTTTGCAACCATCTTTCCCAAAGATATAATAGCGATTTTCAGGTAATTCTGCAGGCGTAAACCAAGCCATATTTTCTACTAATCCCAAAATAGGTACGTCAATTTTATCTGTTTGGAACATTTGTAATCCTTTTCGTGCATCTGCTAAGGCTACTTGTTGTGGTGTACTTACCACAATAGCTCCACTTAGTTTTAAAGCTTGTACCAATGTAAGGTGAATATCGCTTGTGCCAGGAGGTAAGTCGATTAAAAAATAATCTAATTCGCCCCATTGTGCATCATTGATGAGTTGTTTGATAGCATTACTAGCCATCGCTCCGCGCCAGATGAGTGCTTGGTTTGGGTCTACAAAAAAGCCAATAGATAGGATTTTAATACCATATTTTTCAATAGGTATCATCCATTCTTTTCCATTAATAGATTCGGCTGTCGGATGTTCATCTTCTATGCCAAACATTTTTGGGATAGAAGGTCCATAAATATCTGCATCGAGTAATCCTACCTTGTAACCTAATTTTGAAAGGGCGACAGCTAGGTTTGCTGATACTGTTGATTTTCCAACACCTCCTTTCCCTGAAGAGATAGCAATGGTGTGTTTCACTTGCGCTAATGGTTTCTCAGCGACTGGAGCGACCGGTTGTTTGGATTTGATAGCAATATTATCTTTAATATCTACTTCAGGAGAGACGTAGGTTAAAATGGCTTGTTCGCATGCTTTAACAAGTGACTTAGCAAATGGATCGTTATTTTTTTCGAATAAGAGAGAAAAAGTTACTTTGTTTCCTTCTATACGTAAGTCGTCTTCAATCATTTCAGAAGAAACAATGTCTTTGCCAGTCCCTGGATAACGTACGTGCGTTAATGCGTCTAAAATTAATTTTGGATAGAGTGTCATGAGTTAAATGTTTTTACAAAGATACACTTTTTTCGTTTATTTTGTCCTCTCTAAAAGATGGTTGTACTTTGCTTGATTGCTTAATTAGTTGTTTGAGAGTTATTTAAATAAAAAAATCCTCCCTAAAATTAGGAAGGATTTTTTGTTTTTTTTGTCATTCAAACAGACTTAGGCGTTTACGGTTTTTTCGATTGCCAATTTGCCTCTGTAGTAACCACATTCCGGACAAACCGTATGATAAATGTGGATAGCACCGCAGTTAGAGCAAGTTGCCAATGTAGGCGCTACTGCTTTGTCGTGCGTTCTACGTTTGGCGGTTCTCTGTTTTGATTGTTTTCGTTTAGGATGTGCCATTGTAAATAAATTCTTTAGTTGTTATTACTAATATTTTTTAGAGCGTCCCATCGTGGGTCCGTTCTGTCACTCTCGTTTGTTACATCGTCGTTGTCACAATCAGCTTGTTCATCGTCGATGTGTCGTACTACATATTGGTTGTATTTGTCCATCATTGCTTGGTTGCATTCACCAATAGGATGCGTATGCATAATAGGAATTGCTAATGCAATGAATTCATATAAATACCAAGCGATGTTTAAAACACCTTCATTTTCAGCTACTATAACCGTATTTTCGGTTTCTTGACTTGTTTTTTCGAATTGTACAATCAGGATTTCATTTACATCTATGTCTTGTGTCATATCATCCAGGCAGCGATCGCATGGAATTTGAACGGTTCCTTCAATTTGTACATTCAATTCAGCATTTTTTTCGTTTTTTTTCACCGTCACTACGGCGTTCAACGAGCCTTCTGTTATCTCTGAATCCTCTATGTTTGTAAAAAAAATGGTATCTAACGCATATTCAAATGTGTGATTTCCAATCTCTAACGACTTGAATGCGATGTTAAAACAGTCTAAATTTGTCATAGATACACGAGATATCAAAAAGTGGCACAAAAGTACGCAAAAATATCTGATTTACGAAATATATTTTTCTTTTCTCTTAGACTTTCTTGAGTTTGCTTGCTTAGATTTTGAAAATCAATCTTTTGCCACTATTTATTCCGTGGAAGAATAATCCGGAAAGTTGTTCCTTTGTTGAGTCCTGATTGTTTTACAAAAATTTTACCATGATGATACTCCTCGATGATACGTTTGACGAGCGATAAACCCAAACCCCATCCGCGTGGTTTGGTGGTATATCCAGGTTTGAATATGGTTTTAAATTGACGTTTGTCAATCCCTTTGCCTGTATCGGTTACTTCGATGATGACTTGTTGTCGTTCATTGATGCTTGTTTCAATTTGGATACTACCTTTGCCATCCATTGCATCGATAGCATTTTTGCAAAGATTTTCAACGACCCATTCAAAAAGAGGTACGCAGATGAGTGTTTGTATGTCGGGTTGTGCTTTGATGAGTGAGTATGTAACCATTTGCGATGACCGTTTCTGCATATAATTAACCGATTGCTGGAGGGTATCATTAATATTTACTTGCTCAAATTCAGACTTTGAACCAATTTTTGAAAATCGTTCAGCAATGGTTCTGAGGCGGTTAACATCATTGCCCATGTCATCAATCAGAGAATCATCAGGATATTTGGTTTTTAAAATTTCGACCCAAGCGAGCAGCGATGATATAGGAGTCCCTAATTGATGTGCTGTTTCTTTCGATAAACCAACCCAAACACGATTTTGTTCTGCATTTTTAGTAGTAGCTAAAGCCATAAGAACACCGAGTAAGAAGATAGCAATAACTGATAGTTGAATATAAGGAAAATAGGCGAGTTGTTTTAGTAAATAAGAGTCGTCATAATAGATGTATTGTTTGTGGTTATCGTCCAAACTGATTTCAATTGGTTCTCTTTCAGCTTTCAGGCGTTTAAGTTCTTTCGCGTAATAGTCTTTCGCATTTTCGGGAACATTTGTAAAATTACGTGAAGTTACTATTTGGTCAGCTTCGTCTGCAATGAGCACTGGAATATTATCATTTTCTTCAATAATTTTCCATAAAAAATCAAAATTATCACTTTCTTCTGTTGCGTTTACAACTTGTCGCATAGCCTCTGCCCATATTTCCATTTTACGATGTTGTTCTACAGCTAATCGACTGGCTAGTTGGTTAGAGAAAAGTAGTGATGTGACCACAATAATAAAGGCCACAATCCATGATCCAATTTTTACATAATACGATTTTTTTGTCATCGATATAGATTTTATTTACCAAATAAATTGGTTAATTTGTTATTCTGATGTCTTATGGCATCTAGATTGAAACGTACGACTAATTGTTGTTGATGTCCCAGTTTTTCATTTTCTGTATAATGTAAGTTCCATGAAAAATAACAATTTACAAACTGCCGTTGAATAATATAGATAAATAAATCGGTGCGATTGTAAATGTGTGATTGATAAAATGAATTTCCTTGATTCAGTAAGGTCCCATATTCTTGATATAAAGGCATAAGATTATCGCCGGTATAAAAACGGTTTTGAATGCCTAAAAACTTCCAGCGAGCAAATAAATCAATCATCGCACCTTGTGGTGTATATGTGATATTGTGTTTTCGATCGCGTTGCATACCAACAATGTAACCTGCTTTTAAAGATAACGAATCGAATGGCGTTTTATTTGAAAAATTGACACCAATATATGGGTTGAGGTAAATATCGTCGCAAACACCCAAATTGGGTTGATCGCTCGATTGGTTAGCTAAATGGCATAATTGCCCATAGCCACCTGTAAAGAACCAATTATAATTGAACTGTCCGTTGATAATTAAACGAAATGCTTCTCGTGTTGTGACACTTGGCATACCGCGCCAATCGCATAAAAATTCCGCAAATCCCCATTTGGATTGATATTGAAATAAAGCTCCTTGAATATTAGGATAGGCAAATGTAAGCGAATCGCTCATCAAGTAATCAGGTAAGGTCTGTATTAAATGCGAGTAGGGTATAGCACCTAAATTTGCCGTAAATCCATTGTGTTTGTATTGGTAATAAATAGTTGGAAAGAGTTTGGCAGATTGCCAATTACTACCAAACGGCTGAATATAACTAACGCCAACCATCATGTTGTGAGTGCCACCTAATGAATCCTCAAAGTGAACACCTATTTCAGGTGAAAGACGTGTGCCGAAAATAGTTTGTGATGGTTGCAAATTACTATGATATTCACGGTTGTCGAAATAGCTTATAAAATCGACATCGTAAACAAATTCTTGGGCGGATAGTTGCATGTAAACTCCGCCTAAAAGTATGAGTAGTAATAATTGTTTTTTCATGGTTTTTGAATCGTAAGTTTGTCGTCTATTAAACGTTCGTCATATTGTTGGATGGTTGTTTTTAAAAACTGTTCATCATCTTTTGTGTCAAGAGTGTCCTTTAAATTTATATTTTAGAAAGTCTTTTTACATGCTCTATCTGTATTTCCCTTCCGTAATATCATTTAAAATAGATATGTAGCTTTCGTAACGTGACGGAGCAATTCGATGCTCTTCAACTGCTTTAAGCACTGCACAGTCTGGTTCGTGGCGGTGTGAACAATTATTGAATCGACAAGCTTGAGATTCTTTGAAAATATCGCGAAAAAAGTGTCCAATTTCTACTTCGCTCATATCTACCATGCCAAATCCTTTGATGCCAGGTGTATCTATGAGAAAGGTATGCGTATCTATTTCGTACATTTCAGAAAAAGTGGTGGTATGCATTCCTTTGTGGTGTGAATTAGATATTTCGCCAGTTTTTGCTGAACGATTTGGCACTATTTGGTTTATGATGGTCGATTTTCCAACTCCTGAATTTCCTGACAAAAGCGAAATTTTCTCTGATAATTTGTCTTGTAATTCAGTGATACCTGCTCCGTTTGTGGCTGTCATTTTAAGACATTCGTAGCCGAGGTTTTCGTACAAGTCAATCAGCTCATTTACAGAGTGCGCCTCTTCGTCATTTAGTAAATCAATTTTATTAAATACTAAAATGGTCGGAATGTGATAGGCTTCTGCAGTTGCCAGAAATCGATCGATAAATGTGGTTGATGTGGTTGGATTTTTCAGAGTAATCACAAGTATGGCCTGATCTAGATTGGCCGCAATAATATGGAGCTGTTTGGATAAATTAGTAGGCTTTCGGACAATATAATTTTTGCGTTCGTGTAAATTTGTAATATAGCCAGTTGTATCACATTCTACACGGTCGCCTACGGTTACAGGGCTAGTGCTTTTAATCCCTTTGATGCGAAAGGAGCCTTTTACTTTGCATATAAGATTAGAGCCATCTTCCATTCGCACGAGGTAATCGCTGCCAGTGTTTTTTATAATTAATCCATTCATACTTATTTGTATTTGTTTAAAAGGCTTCTTTTATAGTCAGATAATAACTCCAATTATTAGTGTAATTTTGGCGAGCCACATCAAATCGAACATTTACTTTGGCTTTATTTAATGCAATACGAATACCTGCGCCATAACCTATTTTGGGTACACTCCATTGCCAATTTTCTAAATTATAAACGTCGCCCACACTCCCAAATACAGAGGCTTTGAAAAAACGCCAAATAGGAATGCGTAATTCGCTTTGTATAGCCATCATTACATCGTCGCACCATTCACCTCGTCGTAATCCACGTAATAAATCCATGCCGCCCAATGTTGGTAAAAATTGAAAGGGTTTTTCGTCGCCAAAAGTCCATTCGGTAGACGCTTGCCATGCAAAAATTAAATCTTTGTAAATAGGTACAAACTGTCGAAATTCTGACGATACTTTTCCCATACGGTAGGTGTTGCCAATATAAGGTTCATAATAACTCGCTACTGTTTTAAAAAAAATACCATGTGAAGGATAGAATTGTTGATCACGTGAGTCGTATGAAATAACGCCACCAATTCCTAACATAAAAAAAGGTTTATCTAACCCAGTTGTTGCACAAAATGAATTTATGGAATCAAGGTTTGTATCTGTTGATGGGTTTTCGTAACGTAGTGTTATGTTTGCTCCTACAATCCAATGGTTTGTAATGTAATGTTGAGGCTGTGCTGTTATGCAAATATTATCGGATGAATAATGAATTGGTGTTTGTAATAATTGGTTTGTGCGGTTGCCAATACCATAAAAAAAGTCAGGATAGCGTTTAAAACTAAGATTTGTGTACATAAACCATTGTTTATTTCCTCCGAAATACATGGTTGATAAAACATTGAAATTCCATTGCTTATTGAGCGTGTAGGCCATGTCGAAATTAATATCGCTGGTCTTTTCTTTGTTTAGGTTGAAATAATAGGCACCTGCCAAGCCAAACGCCCAATTGGTTTCTGGTTGATATGAAATGGTGGGTACTGCAATAAAATTCCAGTCAAATAGTGAATCCCAACGAGAAGTTTTGTCCCCTTTTATGGACTCTTTTGGCTGTGTAATGCTATCAGTTTGTGCTTGTAATGTGTTTATCATCCAGAAGCTAATCAGTATGAATAGGATCCGTTTGAAATTCATTGTATGTCTGAGTGAAATTGACACAAATTATAAATTCTATTAAGCAAGAAACAGATTCTACTGATTGCTATTTCTATTATCAGTAGAACCTGTATTCTTTTATTGAATGTTTAAGTAGATGTTTGGTAAATTATACCATCTAGCATTATACGGTCATAATTTCTTTTTCTTTGGCAGCAAGCATATCTTCTACTTTTTTGATGAATTTGTCGTGTATTTTTTGAACGTCTGCTTCGCCGTCTTTTTCAACATCTTCAGGTAGCCCATTTTTTACTTCTTTTTTTAGCTTGTCAATGGCTTCTCGGCGTGCATTACGAATACTCACTTTAGCTTCTTCAACAGCGCCACTGGCTATTTTTACTAATTGTTTACGACGTTCTTCTGTAACAGGAGGAATGCATAAACGTATAGTATCACCATTATTCATCGGCGTGATACCAACATCTGAACCAAGAATGGCTTTCTCGATAATGGAGATTAAACCTTTTTCCCATGGTTGAATTTGAATGGTTTTAGCATCAGGGGTGGAAACTGTGGCAACATTGGTAAGTGGAACTAAACCGCCATAATATTCTACGCGAACGCCATCTAAAATACGTGTATTGGCTTTACCTGCTCGGATATGTGCTAAAGCTTCATCCAAAAATAAGATAGAGCCTTCCATTTCTTCGCTCGCTTCATCCATGTATTTTTTTATTCTCTCGTCAGACATGATTGTGTTATTTATAGTGTTAATAGTGTTGTAAAACTAAAAGGTTCAACAAAAATACAACAAATTTCGATAATGACAACTAAATCATGCGATTTTCGCTGCAAAAAGAGGTGAACTTTTCTTTTCTTACAGAGTAAAAAAACAGTGATTTTTTTTGAGTGGTTTAAAAAATCCCTTATCTTTGGCAGGAATTTGTTAATTCCTCTTAAAACTATGAAAACAAAACCAGATTTGAGTTTCCTGAAATTATGGAACATTAGTTTCGGATTCTTTGGTGTGCAAATTGCCTATGCGTTGCAAAGTGCGAATATTAGTCGTATTTTTGCTACGTTGGGTTCCGATCCTCATAATTTAAGCTATTTTTGGATTTTACCTCCTTTGATGGGTATTTTGGTACAACCTATTGTGGGTGTTATGAGTGATAAGACGTGGACGCGTTTTGGTAGGCGAATCCCTTATCTTTTTGTGGGTGCTTTAGTGGCTGTTGTGGTGATGTTGTTATTACCCAATGCTGGAAGTTTAGGATTAACTTTGAGTGCTGCTATGTTGTTTGGTTTGGTTTCGCTCATGTTGCTTGATACAAGTATCAATATGGCCATGCAACCATTTAAAATGTTGGTGGGCGATTTGGTGAATGAAAAACAAAAAGGATTAGCCTATTCTATTCAAAGCTTTTTGTGTAATGTGGGTAGTCTAGTTGGTTATTTATTTCCTTTTATTTTTACCTTTATAGGTATTAGTAATGTGGCTTCAGCTGGTGTCGTGCCCGATTCTGTTATCTATTCGTTTTATGTTGGAGCCGCTATTTTAATTTTGTGTGTTCTTTATACGTCGCTCAAAGTAAAGGAAATGCCGCCGAAAGAATATGCCGAATTCCATGGTATTACGGAGGCTGAAGATCATGTAAAAACGAATGTGTTTCAATTATTAGTACATGCGCCTAAAGTTTTTTGGACCGTAGGTTTAGTGCAATTTTTTAGTTGGGGAGCTTTTATGTATATGTGGACTTATACAAATGGTGCTATTGCGGATACGTGTTGGAGTACCACGGATACGGCTTCCGCTGGTTACCAGGAAGCTGGTAATTGGGTGGGTGTATTGTTTGCCGTTCAAGCCATTGGTTCCGTACTTTGGGCGATGATTATTCCATTATTTAAAAATCGCAAATTTGTTTATGCTTTAAGTTTAGTGCTGGGTGGCGTAGGATTTGTGTCTACTCTGTTTTTTCACAATCCATATTTATTATTTGTTTCATATTTACTGATTGGTTGTGCGTGGGCTGCCATGTTAGCTTTACCGTTTACGATATTGACCAATAATATTTCAGGTAAACATATGGGTGCATATCTGGGTTTGTTTAATGGAACCATTTGTTTACCTCAAATTGTAGCGGCTTTAGTTGGTGGCGGAGTTTTGTATTTAGTCGGAGGCCATCAGGTGAATATGCTTGTATTGGCAGGTCTATTTCTTTTTGTTGGTGCATTTTGTACATTGCTTATTAAAGAGCATAAACTATAATTGGTAGTTTTATTTTAATCGATATGAAAAAACTTATTTTCTGCGTTCTGTTAACTTTAATATCTTTAGCTACGTTTGCTAAAGCGTCCAAACTTGTGGATCGCATTGAGCCCTTGTCGTGGTGGTCTGGCATGGTGAATACGGAATTGCAATTGATGTTACACGGTAGTAATGTTGCACAGTGTGAAGTTAGTTTTACCGATGACGCAATTACTATTTCACGTATTGAAAAAACAGACAATCCGAACTTTTTGTTTGTGTATGTCAATACGGCTCGTGTTAGTCCTGGCGTGTATCGACTGATTATCAAAAATGGTTGTAAAAAACAGACTGTTAATTACGAATTCAAAGCACGTTGCGCAGGTTCTGCCGACCGTGCAAGTTTTACCTCGGCGGATGCTATTTATCTGTTGATGCCCGATCGTTTTGCAAATGGTAATCCTGCCAATGACAATGTGAAAGATTATGTGCAAACTGTCAATCGCAATGATTTAGGTGCGCGTCATGGTGGCGATATTCAAGGAATTATTAATCATTTGTCTTATATTGCCGATTTAGGATGCACTGCGCTTTGGCCAACGCCATTTTTTGATAATAATGATTCTAATTATTCCTATCATCATTATGCTTGTGGCGATTATTATAAAATTGATCCACGTCTTGGAACAGCAGAAGATTATTGCCGATTATCGGATGAGTGTCATAAAAATAAGCTGAAATTGTTGATTGATGTAGTGCCAAATCATTGCGGCTCGGCTCACTGGTGGAACAAAGATGTGCCAGCAAAAGATTGGTTCAATCGTTGGGATTCGTATACAGGTTCCAATTACCGTATGACCGCTTGGACAGATCCGCACGCTTCCGAGTTTGATAGAACACGATTGGCCAAAGGTTGGTTTGCACCTAATATGCCCGACCTGAATTTGGAAAATCCACTATTGATGGACTATTTGTCGCAGGTTTATATTTATTGGATCGAATTAGCCAATATTGATGGTATGCGTGTGGATACGTATCCTTATAATAATATTTACACGGCCGCACGTTTTATTCAACGCATTCGTGATGAATATAAAAACATGACTGTAGTCGGCGAATGTTGGGTGAAAACTCCCGCTGAAATTGCTTATTATCAGTCTGGTAATAATAATAAAGATGGGTTTGATTCGCATTTGCAAAGTGTGATGGATTTTGTGCTGAAAGATGTGTTTGAAACCGCCTTTACAGAAAATGAATCATGGGATAAAGGTATGATACGTTTTTATAACCACTATGCGCAGGATTTTGTCTATGCGAATCCCAATTTGGTAATGAATTTCTTGGACAATCACGATATCAATCGTTATTCAACCGTGGCAAAAGGCGATGTAGATATTTATAAAATGGCTTTAGCAATGATTTGTACCACACGTGGTTATCCGCAAATTTATTATGGTACTGAAATTATGCTCGATGGTATTGCTGGAAATTATGAAGGCCATCGTTTCGATTTTCCTGGAGGTTGGCCTACCGATACGCGCAATGCTTTTGAGGGCGCACAACGAACTCAAACAGAACAGGCAATATTTACATATTTGAAAGCACTTTTGAATTTCCGTAAGCAAACGCCCGCATTGCAAACTGGGCAGATGAAACAATTTATTCCGTATGATGGTCTTTATGTCTATTTTCGTTACGATGACTATAAAACAGTGATGGTGGTGGCCAATAATAACAAAGAACAAAAACAACTCGATTTAGCGCGTTTTGATGAAATGCAGATTCAAGGCAAAAAAGCCATTGAGGTCACAACCCGTGAATCCATAGAATTAAATAAAACAGTGTTGGTTCCAGCTAAAACCGTATTAGTTCTTGATGTAAAGTAAATCATGTTTGTAAGTGTAAGTATCTTTTGATAACAAACCTATCGAAGAATGCTTAACTTAATTAAGAAAAT
>Ga0172377_10005489_pt1 | contig 13039 bp, 8 predicted proteins | sample Pumphouse3metaG_FD_119749 | JGI IMG/M metagenome (GOLD analysis project Ga0172377, IMG submission 119749) | Leachate microbial communities from a municipal landfill in Southern Ontario, Canada - Pumphouse #3 metaG | ecosystem: Engineered > Solid waste > Landfill > Unclassified | place: Canada... | reverse complement strand
ATTTCAAATGAACAATTATGACCTACTGCCACCGGAAGAAGACTTTCGCCGCACACTCTACTGGAATCCCGACGTAAAAATAGGGAAAGACGGAAAGACAAAAGTAGAATTCTGGAATAATTCCACCTGCAAACAATTCACCGTTTCTGCAGAAGGCATCACGCCGGAAGGGAAACCAATCTGCAATTAAACTACTTAGAAAATATGAAAAATAAAATTATTATTGGTTCAGTCGTTTTTGTGGCTTTATTCGTATATTTTGTGCACTTAAACGATATTAAGATGAAACAACAATCAGATTTAACTGAATTAAAAACCGAGCATGAACAATTAACCATTGAAATGCTCCAGCATATAAAAGTATTGAAGGAGAATTTTAATCTGCAAACATCTCTATATAATCCCATCAAGAAGGATAGCATGATCTTAGCTAACTTAATAGATAAAGGAGCTAGAATCGGCCTTTTTATTGATCGCTTTCAATGTGAAGATTGTTGGATGCGTGCAGTGGCGTTTCTAAAAAAAGAAACGAAAAACAATCATCTGCTAAAACCATTTATATTGGCCTCCAGCTACAATCAACGAAATTTTTTTTTATTGAATCAAAGATATAAAATGCCTTTCCCCGTTTATTTATTGGATCGTCCAGAAGAAATTACCTTTCTCTTGAATGAAAATCAGCCTTTTTATTTTGTATTGAATCAAGATGGGACTATGAATTATATATTCTATCCGGAAGGTTTATATGAACAGATAGGGGAATTTTATTTAAAGTCAGTAACCCAATACTGTTTCCAAAATGCCAAATTTCCGCAAAATCATTATAAATCACCAATTGCATTGTTGAATCCCTCCGTAGATTTGGGAAAAATAAGCATCCGACAAAAAAAGGAAATTATATTCAACATCAAAAATACTGGAACAAATAAATGTTCCATAAAAAATGTTCATCCTTCTTGCAATTGTATCTTGTTGGAATCTGCTCCGGACTATATTTTACCGCAACAGACAGGCAAAATCAAAGTCGCTTTTTTATCGGTGGTAAAAGGGCAAATTGAACGTGAAATGCAATTCTCAATCGATCAAAGCCAGACTGTTTATCACTTAAAAATCAAAGCAAATGTCATTTAGCCTTCATCATATCTTTATAATTTGTAGAAGAAAATATGATCATGTTCATCTTGCTTGGAATTCCAAATTAATCAACAATTCTATCAAACGTAACAAGAAAACTTTCAAGGAATGAATAGGCGCTGGGTAAAAAAATATAAGATAAAATTGATAAGTATTTCAATTGTTTTATTATTTATCATCATGGGGCGCTTATTCATCGCAGAGATTTGTCTGGTACCTTCACAAAGTATGGAACCCTCTATTTTGCGGGGGGACATACTTATTTTTGATAAAACCAGATATGGAGCCTTGCTCCCGCGTCGTTTCGCTGATATACCCATTATTAATTTTTTTACTTGGATACCTTTATTACGGATGGCAGATTATAATATTGATTGGGGATACCACAGAGTCGTAAGCAGACATAAACCACGCAAAAATGATGTTATCGTATTTTATGGGTTTGAGGATAATATACAATTAACCAAACGAATTTGTCATATTGCCTATAAGGGAATTCCTCAAAAGATAGGAACTACTCAAAAGGATAACATCTTAAAAATGGCAGAATTGGACGGAAAAAGTTTGGTCTATCGACGAGATATATTATATATCAACGGGAAACATCAATCAACTTATACGCCCGAACAGAATTTTTATTACGTCATGGGTGACAACCGAAATAATTCAACAGACAGTCGAAAGTTTGGTTATATTCCGGAATCCGCAATTATAGGTAAAATGGGATTCGTTCTTTTTTCATGGGACAAAGATGGTGATATTTTTCATAAAATAAGATGGAATCGAATCTTCCATTCAATCAAATAATTTAGAGTTATGATATCCAAAAAAATCAGCTATCTTGCTCTTCTCCTCTCCATCTGCTGTATGATCTATGCCGGCACACATTATATTTGTAAAGGCCATCTTTTCAATGGCGATTTTGCTTTATATATTGCGCAGGCAGAAAGTCTCTTGAATGGTACACAAGGAAAAATATTAGTTGACATGAAGAAAATGATAGAACTGTCAACTTATCAATATTATTCACCACAACTTTATCCATGGGGTGTTCCACTATTACTCATGCTTCCAACATACCTATTTGGTATAAATTATCTAGCATACAAGTGTCTGTTTTTTGTTATATTATTGTTAGTTATAGTCGTACTTTTTAAAGATCTTCACTTGCGCAAGGAAATACCAGTGTGTATTCCAGTACTTCTTTTAACCGGGCTTAATCCAGCTATAAATCAGTCAATAATATTTGTAATAAGCACGATCCCGTTTATGTTTTTTCTCTATTTGTCGTTGTATCTGAGCCATCAAATTTACATTAAGGGGTCTACAACAAATAGAAGAACCATTTTTATATATTGTTTACTTGGAGTGGTGTTGTTTATGGTTATTCAAACGAGGACGGAAGGCTTTTTAATTCTCCCGGCATTGTTCATAGAACAAATTTGGTTTATCTTTAAAAAGAAACATACAACAAAAAAGGATATTTTATGTGGATTCATACCTTATGCAATCGTTTGTATGCTGTTTTTAATTACATTGCCATTATTCCCCATAGGATTCAATACTTATTCAAGTTTAGCTACAGGATTGAAACTCAATATTTCAGAAAATTTCATTTTCTATCTTAAAGAAATACCGAATCTGTGTTTAGCTTTTTTGCAAGGAAAAGGAGTCTTTAGCATCTACTTTTTTTGGGTCTTTGTAATAATTGGATTTCTAAAATCATCAAAGTACATATTGGTTGACAAAATATATATGATATTTTATTTTTCAGCTTTAATTCTATGCTGGCCATTTGAAAAAACTCGGTTTATTATTCCATTAATCCCCCTGTTGTTATATTTCTTAATGAATGGAATTTTAAGCTCATTGAGATATTTGATATCATTAAAGTGGCAAATATGGGTTTATAGAATTGTGGTTGTCTTATGTATTGGAAGTCAAATTCCTTGTTGGCTCATTGCAATGGCAAAAAATGAATTTAAATATAACGATTTTAACATGAATGTAGATTCTGCAAATGCGCAGAATATGTTGAATTTTATTAAGAAGAACACAAAAAAGGAAGATATCATAGGATGTTGTGAAAGTAGAGCCGTTTACTTATATACAGGACGTTTATCATGCAATTTATCAACTTCTGTCGAAGATACGCGTAGAAAGGCTGATTGGTATATTGAATTTAATAATCGGGAAAATTATCTACAATTCTTTCCGGAAGATTTAACATATAACTGGGAAGTATTTAAACCAGTATATGAAAATACAGAATTTACTATTTATAAAATCATCAAATAGATATCAAAAATGATCAACGCGATTTCTCAAAACTTCAAGGCACTAAAGCCTGGAAGATATATGAAACTTAGGTAAAAAACTATTTTGCAATTAAATTATGTATAAACGCATATTCATCATTCTGCTAGTGGTATTATCTGCAGGATGCAGTTATCAAAAAACAAAAAAAGGACTCCCAAAAACTACTGTAAAAGTTTTTCAAAAAGAAGTTGATTTGGGCAACATTTCTGTAACCAAACCTTTAGAGTTGGCTTTTGTATTGAAAAATACAGGACAAAATACTCTAATCATTGATAGCGTCATGCCATCCTGTGAATGTGTTTCTGCGACTTTCAATTCTGCTAAAACGCCTCCGGGACAATATGCTGTCATTATTCTAACCTATCATCCCGAGAATTTGACTGGTGAAATATTCAGGACGGCAGACGTGGTCTACAATTCAAGTGCGCCTCTGGAATTTTCATTTACTGCAAACCTGATTAATCATAAAAAATGAAACCAATACTAATTTTAATAGCCGGCTTAATAATTACTTTGTTCGGCGCTTGTAACAAGAATAATAAACCACAAAAAGACTTTCATACGAAAACCGAAGAAACGACTGTTACCAAAGTTGAATATGAAATTTTAAGTAGAAAAGGGTTTGCACAGGAAATTTTGAGCAACGGAGTGTTAAGCTCGCAACAAAAGGCGGAGGTAAAATGGAAAGCTTCCGATGTTATTCGGAAAATTTATGTCAAGAACGGAGACTATGTACGGAAAGGTCAAGTACTTGCACAGTTAGATCAAGAAAGTGCTAATTTGAGTTTGATACAAAGTCAGGATACCAAAGCACGTGCTATGCTGGATATGCAGGATTTTCTGATCGGACAAGGATATAAATTATCGGATACTACCAAGATTCCAGCGAAAATCAGAGCAATAGCGCGGCTTAGAAGTGGATACAAACAGGCAGAATTGACTTGTCGGACGGCTAAGATAGCAATTAGGAATACAGTACTAATTGCTCCTATTTCGGGGATGGTAGCTAATTTAACAGCTAAAGAGAATAATTATGTATCCGTAGGAGAAACGTTTTGTAGCATTTTGGGCGGGCGCCAGATGGAGATTTCTTTCCCGCTAATGGAAAACGAAGTCGCTGCACTTCCTAAAGGTGTACGAGTGGAAGTTTCATTATTTTCCAATGAAAATGAAGTACGCTACGGAACAGTGAAAGCCATTAATCCATTGGTGGGAGAAGACGGATTCATTAATGTACAGGCTGTGGTGTCAGATGCACCACACAATTGGTTTGATGGAATGAAAGCAAAAATTCGAGTACAAAAAATTGAACCACATCAACTTGTCATTGCTAAACAGGCTGTTGTCATTAGAGATGGAAAGCAAGTAGTATTCACCATCCATAACGGCAGGGCATACTGGAACTATGTGAAACTTGATCTTGAAAATAGTCGTTATTATACCGTTGAAGAAGGTTTGAAATCGGGTGATAGTATTATTATAGAAGGAAACTTACATTTAGCTCACTTGTCTCCTATTGTTTACACCAAAGGTCATTCAAAATGATACGTTATTTATTGGATCATGTCATCTCGGTATTTGTAACTGTAGGCATTCTGGTTGCTCTGGGAATTTTGGCCTATTTCAAAATACCGTCATCTCTATTACCAGACATACCCATTCCCCAAATAACAGTGAAGTTTTCTGCTCGCCAGCTTTCCGCTCAAGAAGTAGAAAAAACGATTACCGAACCACTAAGAATCCAACTTGCCGGTGTTGCTCATTTGAAGAATCTGCAGTGTACTTCTCAAGATGGTAGCGGAAAAATTTGTTTGACATTCGAATATGGAGCACGTATGGATCTTGCATTTATTGAAACGAATGAGAAAGTGGATGCCGCTATGAACAATCTTCCTAAAGACTTATCACGTCCCACTGTCACCAAAGTAAATGCATCGGATATTCCTGTGTTTAATTTAATGATTTGTCCTAATGATCAGAAATTTGCGGAGACGAGTGAAAATGAATCACGTTATTTGGAAATGAGTGATTTAGTACGCCAGTCCATTAGTCCAAGATTAGAACAATTATCCGAAATTGCAATGGTGGATGTTTCTGGACTACCTGATAAGTATTTGCGAATTACCGTGGATAGAGACTTGACTCGCTCTATGGGAATTGATGAAAATACAATTGAAACAGCTTTCAAAGCAAACAATATTGAAGCTGGATCTGCTACAATTAAAGATCAAAGTCTGGAGTATAATGTTAGAATGATTTCTACGTTGCAAACTCCCGAGGACGTTGGGAATATTTACTTGTCGCAGGCCGGACGCATTCTCAAACTCAAAGATGTAGCCAATATTAGCTATTCACCTACAACAGAAAACGGGATAGTCTATTACAATGGCAAAAAAGCTATCAGTTTGGCTGTTATCAAACAACCGGAAGTAAAGATGGATGAATTCCAGAAACAAGCGTATCAACTCATTGAAAATTTCCGAAGTCAGTATCCACAATACCTGTTTAAGGTGACTAATGATCAGGCGCAATTATTGAAGATCACGATGGATAATCTCATACAGAATTTGTGGTTAGGACTCCTACTGATCTTTTTTGTCTCTTTCGTTTTTTTGCACAATGTGAGACTTCCTCTCATTGTTGGCGTGAGCATGATGTCTGCTCTGGCCATCAGTTTCGGAGTACTTTATATTTTTCATATTTCAATGAATATCATTTCACTAGTTGGACTGATTCTCTCTGTCGGTATGATGATAGATAATTCATTGATTGTTACGGATGATATTACTCAGTATTATCAGCATGGATATTCCTCAACAAATGCGTGTATCAGAGGAACTAATGAAGTTATTACACCAATGCTCAGTTCTATGTTGACAACAATTGTTGTGTTTTTACCTCTTCTCTTCATGAATGGAATGTCTGGGGAAATTTTTCATGACCAGGCTTTTTCTGTTTCCTTAAGTCTGATGGTCTCGTATATAGTAGCTATTCTGTTTTTACCTGTTCTCTACAAAACGATTGTCAGAAAGCCTATTTCTGCAAATTCTTACAGTCAAACAACATTGATGAACTTTTATGATAAAGGAATTTCATTTATTTTTAGACACAAAGCATTTGCAATCATCACGACTTGTCTGTCTATTCCATTGTGCTGTTTTCTCTTTCATATAATAAAAAAACAAAGCATGCCAGAACTTGGAAGAAAAGAATTGATGGTCAAATTGAATTGGGCTGAAGGAACATCCTTTCAGGATAATAAGAAAAAAACGATTTCTTTTATAAATAGGATAAAGAGCATGGCCGAGGAGAACTATGCGTATGTAGGCAAACAGCAATTCCTCTTGGGAAGTAGAAATGAAAACACTATCAATCAGACGGAAATTTATTTTCGGTTAAGGGATTCGATTTCTGCCGGAAAATTCAAAAAAAGCATTTGTCAATTACTTCAGAACAAATATCCTGATGTTTCTTATACTTTATCTCCTCCCGAATCTGTGATAGAGGATATTTTCCCGACTACCGAGACCGATTTGTGCCTTAATATTTTTCCGCACAGCAACAACCGATACATGAGTGTAGAGCAGTTAAACGATTTAGGACAGAATTTGAGATCTGTATTAGGAGCACAGATTGTGCTACCACAAGAGACGCAACAGCTAAATATTAATTTGGACCGTCAGAAAATGGCTATTAATGGCATAACACCTGAAAATATTCAAAATGCTCTTGCTGATCTTTCCGGAGATCGACAGTTTTCTACTTTACATGATTTTTCCAACTATGTGCCTGTTTCTTTCTCAACGGATTCTGAAAATATGGATATAAATTCTTGGATAGAAACACAGACTGTCAAGAATTTGGCTGGTAATGCGTATCCTTTGAAATATTTCATTTCTCTATCAACAGAACAAACTTTCAAAAATATTGAGTCCGGTTTACAGGGGAAATACATCCCAATTGGAATACAACGTGTAAAAAACATCAGTCAAATGGAAAAAAACATTCAGAAACTGATGGAGAAGTATCCTGAATTAGATTATAATCTTTCGGGGTCGGTTTATCAAAATAGAAAGATGTTCAGGAGTCTCATTCTCATTTTGTTTATATCTATTATTTTAATGTATCTTATTATGACGGCACAATTTGAATCGTTCCTTCAGCCATTGATTCTACTGACAGAAATACCTGTTGATATGGCTGCAGGCCTAATATTCTTGATGCTTTTTGGAGAAACAATGAATATTATGTCCGCCATAGGACTGATCGTTACATGTGGAGTCGTTGTTAATGACTCTATTTTGAAAGTTAACGTTATTAATGAATTGAGAGAGCAAGGTGTGGCACTGAAAATAGCTATTCATGAAGCTGGAAGAAGGCGTGTCAGGGCCATCGTGATGACCTCACTGACTTCCATTTTTGCATTGGTTCCTATTCTTCCAAGTCACGATCTCGGCTCTGAAATGCAAAAGCCGTTTGCCGTAGCAATGATAGGAGCTATGTTGATCGGTACATTATTCAGCCTCTTTTTCATTCCTCTATTTTATTGGCTGGTTTATCGAAACAGCGAAACAGAAAATAATAATCCAAAAGTTTCATCTGATAAAATATTGTTGTCATGAAAAGAATACATGTCAATTTATATCTCATAGGTTGTTGTTTTCTGTGGCTCAGCCTGCCGGCTTTCTGCCAAAAGAAAGTCGTTGAACTTAGTCTATCCAAGGCTATTGAAGATGCCAGATCACAGTCTCTTAACGCTCTGATTGCGACCAATTCATATATTGCCAGCTATTGGCAATACCGACAGTTTAAAGCCAGCCAGAAGCCGGCTCTGTCTCTAAGTTCTATGCCAATACAGTATTATCGGAATTTTGTTAAACGCTATGACTCACAGAACAATGTGGATGTTTATATGCCCCAAAAAAGTTTGTATTCGTCTGCAGATCTTGTAGCTACACAAAATTTTGCTCTTACGGGTGGAACTTTCTCTTTGGAATCAGACTTGGGCTATCTCAAAAACTATGGAACAGAAAACTATACCCAATTTTCGAGCATTCCATTTCGTTTGGGATATTCGCAAAGTTTATTTGGATATAACCAGTTCAAGTGGGACAAACAGATTGAACCAATGCGTTTTGAAAAAGCACATAACCAATTAATTTATGAATTGGAAAATGTGTCAGCAACGACTACCACTTACTTTTTTAATTTTGTTCAATATCAAACAAATGTTCAACTGGCAAAAGAGAATGTTGCCATGTGTGATACTGCCTATCAGATTGCATTGGAACGTCAGAAAATAGGAAATACAACCCAGGCAGAAGTACTTACACTCCGCTTAAACCTACTTAATGCAAAAAAAAATCTGAAGAACACAGCCATCTATCTGGAACAAGCAGAAAAAACGCTGGTAACCTTTTTGAGATACGATGCCGGCACAAAATTGCATATAATTGTGCCAAAGCCTGAATCGTTTATAATGATTCCTACTGATAACGCCATTGAGCTGGCTAAAAAAGTCAGTCCCAAAATACAGGAATTAAAAATTCAAGAACTCAGTGCCCAACAAAACCTAGAACAAATTAAAAAATCAAGATACTCTGCTTCCGTTTCTTTAAGTATTGGCTTTAACCAAGCGGGAAACAACTTTGTTGATGCCTATAAAAAACCTTTACGACAAGATGTAGTTTCGGTATCGTTCAATATTCCTATTCTGGACTGGGGAATGAACAAAGGTAAGATTATTGTAGCAGAAAATAATCTTAATACTACTATTCTGTCAAACAAACAAACTATTGAAGATTTTGAGCAGGACGTATTTTTTGCTGTCAAAGAATATAATGAAAGCTATGAACAAATTGATCTTGCAAATGAGGCTGAGCACGTTGCCAGGCAAGCCTATGAAGATACTTTTCAGCGGTTTATGATTGGAAAGGCTGATGTAGATGCTCTAAATATGGCTCAAAGCCGTTTGAGTGAAGCAGGGAGTAGTTATATTAACGCTCTTTCCACTTATTGGAATAACTATTACAAGGTAAGACAGTTGACATTATATGACTTTTCTACTCAAAAACCAATTGATATTGATGTCAGTAAATTTGAAGAGCATTAATGGGTGAGAAGATGAAGATTTACAAACGTTTCTCTTTTACTATTATTGTCTATTTTGTTGGACTTTCACTATTGGGTATCTGTATGTTTCCACTTATACCTATAAAAGAAAGTCCAACTCAAAATCTTCAACAACTAACTGTTAATTTTTCCATGAGCGGCCAATCACCGAGAATTATAGAGCATAAAGTTACAGCACCACTGGAGGGCGTATTGAGCAGAGTTGCAGGCGTGACCTATGTGGAATCGAAATCTCAGGAGAACGGAGGACAAATTACTCTAGTACTTGATAAACATACAGACATGGACGCTGTACGTTTTGAGGTATCTACAATTATTCGGCAGATATGGCCACAACTTCCAGAAGGCGTAAGTTATCCTTCGATAGAAATGACCTATTCTGATGATAAGGCAGGTTCTCCGTTTATGACTTATACGCTACACTCCCAAGAACAGTCATCGGCTATGGGAGAATATGCAGAACAGGTAATACGTCCAAAGTTAATACAGATAAAAGGAATTAAAGAAATTAGAGTATCAGGTTATCAGCCAATGGAAACTGTATTGGAATATGACTTGGAAAATTTGGATAAGGCAGGAATCAGTGTTGCCAATATAAGTAATGCTGTCATGTCTTGTTTGGGTTCTCATTATCTGGGTTTTGGACAAGTAACTGTAAATGGGAGTAAAAAACAAATGCAAATCTATTTAAAAGGTAGCAATGAGAAGAATTTGGACCTGCAGAATATTCTTGTTTATTCTTCTTCCGGGAGAGAATTCAGGTTGGGAGAATTACTAAAGATTAAAGAAGAAGAAAGCGAAGCATACAGTTACTTCAGAATCAATGGGCAAAACACAGTTACCATATCTGTCTTTGCGGACGAAAATGCTAATCAGGTTAACTTGAGCAAAAAAATTCGCCAGCAAATAAAATTAATGCAGCAATCTATGCCAATAAACTATAAAATCATCTTAGAATCCGATGCTTCTCAGAAAATCGTGAAAGAACTCACAAATGTTTTTGTCAGGTCATTAGCTGCATTTTTAATTCTGCTCTTTTTTGTTTACTTGACAAGTCACAATATCAAATATTTATTTGCTATTACTATTTCATTAATTGCTAATTTGACCATTGCATTCATATTTTACAAACTCTTGGATGTAGAAATACAACTTTATTCTATTGCCGGGATAACAGTATCTTTAGGTATGATTCTTGACAATATTCTTGTAATGGCAGACCATCTTCTTTATCGAGGCAAATTGAATATATTTGTAGCTATTTTAGCTTCAACTCTAACAACCATTGCTTCTTTGTCTGTAGTATTTCTATTGGATGACACATATAGATTGAACTTGTTGGACTTTGCAAGAATTATGATCATCAATTTAACCGTTTCCATGGCAGTTAGTTTGTTTTTAATTCCTGCTCTACTGGAAAAAATGCAGATCAGTAGCCCAAAAGCCCTGTCGATGCATAAAAAACATACTATTTTGAAATGGAATAAAGTATACGAAAAATTTATTCTATTTTCTCTTAGAAAGAAAAAGCTATTTATCATTCTCATTGTGCTGGCGTTTGGATTGCCGGTGTTTCTCATTCCATATCATTTAGAAGGAGAAACTCGTTGGACAAAAATATTTAATCATGTATTCGAAAGCTCTATCAGGGGTTATGCAGACAAAATTTGTGGTGGTAGTTTGCGACTTTTTGCAGAAAGATCATTATCCTCAGGGCAAAATAACTTTTTTAAAAGGGATCAATCAGTACTTAACATTGTTGCCACATTACCCTCTGGAAGTACAATTGAAGAAATGGATTCAACGATCAAACGCATGGAGCATATTGTAGCAAAATACCAAGGTATTCAAATGTATGAGACTTCTGTTTCAGCTCAAAATGCATTTTTAACAGTTAATTTTACAGAAGAAGGACAAAAGAGTGGAATCCCAGCAAAACTAAATAACGAATTGATTAGAGAGGCTGTTAATACAGGAAATGCTACTTGGATGATTACAGGAGTTGATAATGGTTTTAATAATAATTTATATGATGACTCACGTGAATACAAAATTGAACTTTCCGGCTATAACTACGACCGTCTGATGGATTATACTCAACAATTGCAAAAACGCTTGCAAATACATAGCAGAGTAAAAGATGTTTGCATTATGCCAATTTACAATAGTGAAAGTAATTATGACGAATTCATTTTAAACGCAGATAAAGAGCGAATGGCTGCAGGACATTATGATATGAGTCAACTTTTTTCCTGTATAAACCAGAATATGTCACAAGGCAATAGTATTGGAAAATATCTTAAAAAGGATGGATCTATACAAAATATATTACTAAAACCTATCAAGAAGCATTTACCTGATTCATGGAATTTTTATCATTCGTTTGTTGATCTGGGAAATAAAAAAGCTAAAATTAATCAACTCATTTCAATGACTAAACAACAGATACCACAAGATATAACAAGATATAATCAGTCATATAAACTATTTTTGGAATACAATTATTTGGGCGATAGAGGTCTAGCTGACAATATACAAAAAGAAGAAGTAAAATACCTTACAAAAAAGCTACCAAGTGGATATGAAATTAGTAATATAACTGATACTGGGATGCAACTAGAAAAAAACGGATTTCCATTTTTACAACTTCTTTTAGTCATTCTACTGAATTATTTGATTTGTTCCATATTACTAAATTCACTGACACAGTCATTAATTATTATAACTGTTATACCAATCTCATATATTGGTATCTTTCTAAGCTTCTATTTTTTTAATATTCCAATGGGACAAGGTGGTATTGGAGCTTTTATATTATTGAGTGGATTGACATGCAATTCAGTAATTTATCTGCTAAATGATTATAATTCAATCCATAAAAATCAAAATGCAAAAATAAAAGCCTATATGAAAGCTTTTAATGGAAAAATTATTCCTATTATTATGACTATTCTATCAACAGCTTTAGGTTTTATTCCTTTTATGATTGATAGCAAGACTGATTCATTTTGGTTTTCACTTTCAATAGGTACTATTTTTGGACTGATTATATCTTTACTAGGTATTGTTATTTATTTGCCCATTATGTTGATCCCCCAAAATACTCCCTTAAGTAGTCGCTAAAGATTAACAGATCAATTCATTGACTATAAATCATATACTTCCATTTACTGTAAAAGAAAATTGTTTTGTAGTTAACAAGTTTTGATTGATTTTTTATTGTTTCCTGCTTTTATTCATGGGATTTTCAATCGAAAATTTTGTATGAAAATTGTAGATGTGTAGGTGCCAACAGACACCTACACTTTATATTTTAACTAAAGCATTTGTGTGATTTTCTATCAGTTTAAAGTATATTGAACATATCGCATACCACGGCATCAGCTTCAGCTTTTGCTAATTCTGTATCTTATGTGACTTATTCCCACACAAATAGTTACTTGGACATTTTATT
>Ga0172377_10005487_pt1 | contig 13040 bp, 12 predicted proteins | sample Pumphouse3metaG_FD_119749 | JGI IMG/M metagenome (GOLD analysis project Ga0172377, IMG submission 119749) | Leachate microbial communities from a municipal landfill in Southern Ontario, Canada - Pumphouse #3 metaG | ecosystem: Engineered > Solid waste > Landfill > Unclassified | place: Canada... | reverse complement strand
TCTTGGCCACGTCCTTGATGACGGCAAAGCCCCCGGCCATGTCGCCGTACAGCGTGCAGTACCCGGTGGCCATCTCGCTCTTGTTGCCGGTGGTGAGCACGATCGGGCCGCACTTGTTGGACAGCGCCATCCGCAGGATCCCGCGGATGCGGGCCTGCAGGTTCTCCTCCGTTGCGTCCTCAGGCCGCCCCTCGAACAACGGCACCAGCGAGGCCTTGAAGGCCTCGAACTCGGGCGCGATGGCGATTTCGTCGTAGCGCACGCCCAGGCGCGCGGCCATGTCGCGCGCATCGATGCAGGAAATATCGGCCGTGTAGGGCGAAGGCATCATGACCGCGCGCACCTTGTCCTTGCCCAGCGCGTCGACCGCAATGGCCAGCACCAGGGCCGAGTCGATGCCGCCCGACAGGCCGAGAATGGCACCGGGGAAGCCGTTCTTGCCGATGTAGTCGCGCACACCCAGCACCAGGGCATGCCAGAGGTCGGCCTCGGGACTGTGCGGCCGGTCGATGCCGGCCTGCAGGGTCCAGCCCGCGCCCGCGCGCGTGAAGCCGACGTCGAACAGCGCCTCCTCGAAGCTGATGGCACGGCCCGCCAGGCTCCCATCGGCCGCCAGCGCGAAGCTGCGGCCCTCGAACACGATTTCGTCCTGCCCGCCCACAAGGTGGGCATACACCAGTGGCAGGCCGGTGGCCAGTGCGCGCTCGCGCATGGTGGCTTCGCGCTCGCCGCCCTTGCCGGCGTGGAAGGGCGAGGCATTGATGACGGCCAGGACGTCGGCCCCTGCCGCCTTGGCATCCGCTGCCGGCGCATCGAACCAGGCGTCCTCGCAGATGAGCAGGCCCACGCGCATCGATTCGCCCTCGCGGCTGCGCACGTCGAACACGCAGGGTTCGCTGCCGGGCACGAAATAGCGCCGCTCGTCGAATACCTGGTAGTTGGGCAACTCGCGCTTGGCGTAGCGTGCCACCACCTTGCCCTCGCAAAGCACGCTCGCGGCGTTGTGCAGCCCCGCGACCGACACGCTGCGTTCGCGCTTGCCGGCCGCCATGCGGGCCGGGTGACCGACGACGATGTGCAGGCCGCTCAGGTCGGCGGTTTCGGCCGCCACGGTCTGCAGCGCCTCGTCACAGGCGTCGATGAAAGCCGGGCGCAGGAACAGGTCTTCGGCGGCATAGCCACACAGGGCCAGCTCCGGCGTGAGCAGCACGGACACACCGGCCTGATGCGCATCGCGGGCGGCCTCGATAATGCGGCGGGCATTGCCCGGCAGATCACCCACCACAAAATTGAGTTGGGCGGTACGGACGACGAAGGACATGGTGGAGCTGAAGGTGGAGGGAAACAGCGCGGCTGGGACAAAGGGGACCGGGTCACGATTATCGGCGAGCAGGCCCGGTGTCCTAAGATGCGCACCAGCGGAGCCACCGGCATCGGTGGCCTCCCGCCCACCCGCCTCCCGAGCCTTCCCCGTCTCCCTTTTTGGTTGTTTGCAGTTCCCTGCTCATGAGTGTCGACACCCTCTGGGTATTCGCCCTGCTGGCCATCTGCGTGGCCTGTTTCATCGCCAACCGGCCACGCATGGATATGGTGGCGCTGGGAGCACTGGTGGCACTGGTGCTCGCGGGAACCTTGAGCGTGGAGGAAGCGCTGGCCGGTTTCAGCGAGCCCAGTGTGATCCTGATTGCCGCATTCTTCGTCATCGGCGAAGGCCTGGTGCGCACCGGCGTGGCCTATCGGACAGGCGAATGGCTGGTGCGGCACGCCGGCAAGAGCGAGATGCGCCTGCTGGTGCTGCTGATGGTGTCGGTCGCCCTGCTGGGTTCGGTCATGAGCTCGACCGCGGTGGTGGCCATCTTCATTCCCGTGGTGCTCGGCATTGCCGAGCGCATCGGCTCGACGCCGGGACGGCTGATGATGCCGCTGGCCTTTGCCGGGCTGATGAGCGGCATGCTCACGCTGGTGGGCACACCACCGAACCTGGTGGTCAACAGTGAACTGGTGCGCGCCGGACACGCGGGTTTCGGTTTCTTCGACTTCACGCCCATGGGCCTGATCGTGCTGGTGCTGGGCGTCGGCTACATGCTGGTGGCACGCCGATGGCTGGCCGATTCGCAGGCGCCACAGCCCCAGCATGGACGCCGCCGCCGCAGGTTGCGGGAACTGGCCCAGGACTACGAACTGCTTGAGCGTGCCCGCCGCGTGATGGTGGCCCAGGGTTCACCGATGATCGGCAAGACATTGGGCGAGTTGGCACTGCGCTCACGCTATGGAGCCAACGTGATCGCCATCGAGCGGCAGAGGCCCCTCGGGCGCGTCATGCTCACGACGTCGGCCAACCGCGAGATCGCCGCCAACGACATCCTGCTGGTGGACTTCACCCATGGCCTGGACGAGCTGGAACACTTCCTGCGCGACATGCGCCTGCAGGACCGCTGGTTTCGCAACAACTATCTGACCGATCTCTCTCCCGAAATCGGCCTGGCCGAGGTGACCGTGCCGCCGGGCTCGACGCTCATCGGCAAGAGCATCCTGGAGCTGCGCATGCGATCGCAGCGCGGCCTGAACGTGATGGGTCTGCGTCGCGGCGGTGCATCGCTGCGGGACAAGCTGCTGCAGGAAAAGCTGCGTCTGGGCGATACGCTGCTGATCGCCGGCTCCTGGAAAAGCATCCGCCTGCTGCACACCCAGGCGCACGACTTTCTGGTCCTCAGCCTGCCGGCGGAACTGGACGCCGTGGCCCCGGCCGCCGACCGCGCACCGCTGGCGTTGCTGGCACTGGCGGTCACCGTGGGGTTGATGATCTCCGGTGCCGTGCCCAATGTGATCGCGGCATTGATCGGTTGCCTGCTGATGGGGGCTTTCGGCTGCATCGATGCCGACAGCGCCTACCGCAGTCTGCACTGGCAAAGCCTGATCCTGATCGTGGGCATGATGCCCTTCGCCATCGCGCTGCAGAAAACCGGCGGTATCGACGGCGTCGTCCAGGCCCTGCTGGGCCTGACCGGACAGGGCTCCCCCCGGGTGGTGATGGCCGCGCTGTTCGTGCTCACGGCGACCGTGGGGCTGTTCATTTCCAACACGGCCACGGCCGTGCTGATGGCGCCCATTGGCCTGGGCCTGGCGACGCAACTCGGCCTCTCGCCCTACCCCTTCGCCATGACCGTCGCCCTGGCCGCATCGGCGGCTTTCATGACGCCGGTGTCATCGCCCGTGAACACCCTGGTGCTCGGCCCCGGCCAGTACCATTTCATGGACTTCGTGCGCATCGGCGTGCCCTTTGCGCTCCTGGTGCTGGTCGCGTGCGTGCTGGTGCTGCCTTGGCTGTTTCCCCTGTAGGCCCGGAGGTGCCGATGAACCCGCACGTTCCACCTTCCCCACCGTGGCAGATCCGCGTGTTCGAGCACCCGGCAGAAGTGCCCGCCGAGGCCTGGGATGCGTTGCTGGCCCAGGAGCCGGATCCCAGCCCGTTCATGCGTCACGCCTATCTGAGCGCCTTGCATGACAGTGGCAGCGCCACACCGGCCACGGGCTGGGCACCCCGCTTCGTCACCCTTTGGCAGGACGGCGCCCTGGAGGCGGCATGCCCCCTGTACCTGAAGGCGCACTCGTACGGAGAGTACGTTTTCGACTGGGCCTGGGCCCGGGCCTACGAGGAACACGGCCTGCGCTATTACCCCAAGGGCCTGGTGGCCGTGCCCTTCACTCCCGTGCCGGGAGCTCGCCTGCTGGCCCGCGATGACAGGGCACGCGCCGCGCTGGTACAGGCCCTGATCGATCTGGCGCAGGCATGGCAGCTGTCATCGCTGCATCTGCTGTTCCTGCAGCCACACGATGTGGCTGCCTGCGAACAGGCCGGGCTGATGCAGCGCCACACCGTCCAGTTCCACTGGCGCAATGAAGCCCCCACGCATCAGCGCCCGCCCGGGTCACCTCCCCCCGTGCAAGCCGATGCGGTGTGGAGCAACCCGACATCGGATCGCCGCGCGCCGGCTGCCTTTGCCGATTTCGAGCACTTCCTGGCCAGCCTGCAGCAGGACAAACGCAAGAAGATCCGGCAGGAGCGTCGCAAGGTGGCCGACGCGGGGGTGACGGTGCGTCATGCGCAGGGCCCAGCCATCAGCGCCGCCGACTGGGACTTTTTCTACCGCTGCTACGAGCGCACCTACCTGGAACACGGCAACGCGCCTTACCTGAGCCGCGACTTCTTCGCCCGCATGGCCTCCGACATGCCGGAGAACTGGCTGCTGTTCATCGCCGAGCGGGGCGGACAGCCCATCGCCAGCAGCCTGATCGGCCTGGACGCCGTGCGGCGCGTGGCCTACGGTCGCTACTGGGGGGCGCTGGAGCGCGTGGACTGCCTGCACTTCGAGGTTTGCTACTACCAGCCCCTGGCCTGGTGCATCCGGCACGGCTGGCAACGCTTCGAGGGCGGTGCCCAAGGCGAGCACAAGATGGCCCGGGCATTGCTGCCGGTGCCCACGCACAGCGCCCATTGGCTGGCCCACCCCGCGTTTGCCGATGCCGTCGAGCGCTACCTGGCGCGGGAAGCTGGCCAGATCGAGGCCTACATGGCGCATCTGGCGCAGCGTTCACCGCTGAAAACAGACGGGCACAATACGATGCCGGATACTCCATGTGCGGACCGGTCCGGCGACAGCCGTGATGGGCGACCCTGACCTCGCGCATGGCGGCCCTTGCGCCACACATCGTGTATTTTTTTGATTGCAGTTCGCACCGTTTCAACATGGACGACAACGACGCCTTTTTCACCCGCTCCGTGGTCGGACCACCCGTCACGGTGGTGTTGGGCCGCCGCCAGCGGGTGCCTGTCAGTCGCACGGGCGGCCTGGAGGTGTCGCTGGCCGGCCCCGGGGAGCGCCTGGCCCAGGGCTGGCGCGACTGGCTGGTGCTGGATCACATGCAGGACTCGCCCGGGCAACCCCGGCGGCGTCCCGGTCGCCTGCGTCGCGGGCTGGAGCGTCATGCCCTGGGCATCGCCCTGGCAGGGCTTGTCGCCTTGCTGATCGGTCTGGTCCTGATGCTGACGGCGAGCTCGCCATGGAAATGAAGCCACAGCAGGACACGCTGACGATCGACCCGATCGCCATGCAGGTGGTGAACCGGGTGGCGGCCGGCAGCCGGCTGGACGGTCAGCTTGCGTTCCAGGGCGGCCTGCTGGTACAGGGAGAAGTGGCCGGACGCATCAGCATCGATGGCCGCCTGATCGTCTGGAAAGGCGGCACGATCCGGGGCCGGATCGTGGTCAGCGGCGATTGCTATCTGTTCGGCCGCCTGGGCGCCGCCGACGGCACCTTGCACGACACCGAACTCGAATGCCGGGGCACCGTGTACGTGGCCCACAGCGGTGTGTCGACCGGCTCCTTGCTGGCACGGCGACTGCAACTGTACGAGGGTGCCGACCTGCAGGGCCCATTCCGTACCCTCAAAATTGACGGTACGCTCCCGGTATTGCGCCACAGGGAGGTGCCACCTTCCGCGTAAGACACCGGAGCTCGCCCACCCATGAAAGCCCGCCGCCATTTCCGCCCCGACCGTCCCCCTCCATCCACAAGCGCCAGCCCCGCCATGAACGACGACAACCAGACGAACGCCGCCGCCCGCACCGACGAGGGCATCAACGAAGCGCCGGCTGAGGCCTTGCCGCAAGCCATCGAGGTCGATGTCGGTCGCGCGATGCCGCCGGCCATGACCCAGGTGATGCCCACGCTGGCCGCCACCGAGGTCTCGCCAGGAGGATCGCCACTGGATGCGACCGAAGCCCACCTCGCACGCAGTCTTCTGGCCGAAGGCCTGCACTTCATCGGCAACGCCGTCCTGCGCGGCCCTTGCAGCGTAGCGGGCCAGGTGGACGGCAACCTGTCCCAGGCTCCGGGCGTGCAGGTATCGGTCGTCGTGACCGAAACCGGCCGGGTCAAGGGCGACATCACCGCGCACAAGATTTCGGTGATGGGCCATACCGACGGTCTGCTGGACTCGGGCGAAGGCGAAGTCTCGCTGCACGATTCGGCGAGCGTGCACGGCCTGGTGCGCTATGGGCGCATCCAGGTCAACGGTGCCGACCTCAACGCCACGCTCGAGCGTGTGCCCTCGGCCCGGCGCCATGGCTGACCCCTGTCCGAGTGAAAGCGACGGTTCATGCAAGGCGAGCCCCAGGCGGTCGAGGTGTCAGCGACCAGTACCCGCCAGGGCGCATTGCCCAACACCGAGTCGGTGCGGCAGGCGGCTCTGGCCGCCAGCTGGCGGCGCGACCGGGCCGTTGCCCGGCGTCGCCTGGCGTGGCGCTGGGCCGGCTGGTACCTGTGGCGCAGCCTGCCCTACCTGCTGGTGGCCGGCGCGCTGCTCGCCACTGGCGTCTACCTGTGGCATGCCGGCACCGTGCCCTCCGGGCCGCGCCGGATCGTGACCGAGACAGCACCGACACCCTCCACCCCTCTTACACTTCATCCAGACAAGCAGCTGCACAGCCAGGAGCCCTGATACATGAGCAACGACACCCCTGCACCCACCCGCCTGGTTCCGGCCGAGCGCCTGAGCGCCATCAACAGCCTGATTGCCGAGGGCTCGGTCTTTGACGGCAACTTTCACACCACCCGCGACCAGGGCATCAAGGTCGATGGCCGCCTCAATGGCAACATCACTTTCGAAAGCGGTGGAACCTTGCACGTAGGCGCCACCGGCATCATCGAGAACACCCGGCTGGAGGCCGATTACGTGTTCATCGAGGGCAAGGTCATTGGCACCGTGATCGCCCGCAAGGCGCTGGAGATCACCGGCTCGGCCACGCTGTTGGGCGACGCCAGTTACGACGAACTGATCGACATGCACCCGAGGGCACGCGTGCGCGGCAAGATCGAGTACCGGGGTGAGATCGAAGAATAAAAAAGAAGGGCGCCCCCGCGCTGCCTCTGGCACGCGGCGGGGCGCCCTGTGCCACCGGACCGTACCGGCCGGCGGATCGGGGTGGCGGGCTTACCCCTTGGCGTAGGCGGCAATGCCGTCGGTGATTTCCTTGTGGGCCTCGGCCTTGTCGCCCCAGCCCAGCACCTTGACCCACTTGCCGGAGTCCAGATCCTTGTAGTGCTCGAAGAAGTGCTCGATGGCCTTCAGGCGCACCGGGTTGAGGTCTTCCAGCTTCTGCCATTGCGAGTAAAGCGGCAGAATCTTCTCGGTCGGCACGGCCACGACCTTGCCGTCCACACCGCTTTCGTCTTCCATCTTCAGGATGCCCAGCGCACGGCAGGGCACGACCACGCCGGGGGGCAGCGGCACGGGGGTGATCACCAGCACGTCCACCGGATCGCCGTCGCCGGCGATGGTCTTGGGCACGTACCCGTAGTTCGTCGGATAGTGCATGGCAGTGTTCATGAAGCGGTCGACGAAGATGCAGCCGGAGTCCTTGTCGACTTCGTACTTGATCGGGTCGCCATTCATCGAGATCTCGATGATGACGTTGAACGTTTCGGGCACCTTCGCACCCGGGGTAACGTGGTCAAGAGACATGGGTTTTCTTTGAGAGTTGAGGAAATCGTGTGTCCGGGACAAGACGTGCCGGCTGCGGCTTGCGCACGATGCCGCAGCGGTTGACGCGCCGCAGCATGTATCGCCGGCGCCGCAGATTAACCCCGATTTTACTGATGCCAGCCTGACTCGCTGATCCAGGTCAGTTCACAGCCGAATCTTTTGCCGCTACATTGGCACCGTTGGCCAATCGCCCTGCGCCATCCACCACGGATGCATGACGGACGCGAGGAAGCAACGCAGCGGGGGCCTTCCTCTCGAGCGTTGCCCCCTCCAAGTCAAATGTTACGGAGCAGGAGAAATCTATGGTTGGTCAAACTGCGCTGATATTTGCGCTGGTGTGCGGGCTGGTGGCTGTGATCTATGGTTTCTGGTCCCGCAGTTGGATTCTTTCCCAGGACGCGGGCAACACCCGCATGCAGGAGATCGCCGGAGCCATCCAGACCGGCGCCGCGGCCTACCTGGCCCGGCAGTACAAGACCATCGGCATGGTCGGTGTGGTGCTGGCGGTGCTCATCGGCGTCTTTCTCGACAGTGCCACGGCCATCGGTTTCGTGCTGGGGGCGGTCCTCTCGGGAGCCTGTGGCTTCATCGGCATGAACATCTCGGTGCGCGCCAATGTGCGCACCGCACAGGCCGCCACCCAGGGCATCGGACCAGCCCTTCAGGTGGCGTTCCGCGGCGGCGCCATCACCGGCATGCTGGTGGTCGGCCTGGGCCTGCTGGGTGTGGCCGGGTTCTTCTGGTTCCTCGCGGGCGACGTCGGCGCCATCGCCGCTGACAAGCTGGCTCCGGCGCTCAATCCGCTGATCGGCTTTGCCTTCGGATCCTCCCTGATTTCGATTTTTGCGCGTCTGGGCGGCGGCATCTTCACCAAAGGTGCCGACGTCGGCGCCGACCTGGTCGGCAAGGTCGAGGCCGGCATCCCCGAGGACGACCCGCGCAACCCGGCGGTGATCGCCGACAACGTGGGTGACAACGTGGGCGACTGCGCCGGCATGGCGGCCGACCTGTTCGAAACCTACGCCGTGACGCTCATCGCCACCATGGTGCTGGGTGCGCTCATGGTCGCCGCCGCACCGACGCAGGCCGTGCTCTACCCGCTGGTGCTCGGTGGCGTGTCCATCATCGCCTCCATCATCGGCTGCTTTTTCGTCAAGGCCAGCCCGGGCATGAAAAACGTGATGCCCGCGCTCTACAAGGGCCTGGCCATCGCGGGCGTGCTGTCGCTGATCGCGTTCTGGTTCGTCACCGCCTGGATCATCCCCGACGACGCCATCGCCGCCAGTGGCAGCCAGGTGCGCCTGTTCGGTGCCTGCGCGGTCGGCCTGGGCCTGACGGCGCTGCTGGTGTGGATCACCGAGTTCTACACCGGCACCCAGTACAGCCCGGTGCGCCACATCGCGCAGGCTTCCACCACCGGTCATGGCACCAACATCATTGCCGGCCTGGGGGTGTCGATGCGCTCCACGGCCTGGCCGGTGCTGTTTGTCTGTGCGGCCATCGTCGCGGCCTACGCCCTGGCCGGCCTGTACGGCATCGCGGTGGCGGCCACGTCCATGCTGAGCATGGCCGGCATCGTGGTGGCCCTGGACGCCTACGGCCCGATCACCGACAACGCCGGCGGCATCGCCGAGATGGCCGAGCTGCCCAGTGCCGTACGCGACATCACCGATCCGCTGGATGCCGTGGGCAACACCACCAAGGCGGTGACCAAAGGCTACGCGATCGGCTCGGCCGGCCTGGCCTCGCTGGTGCTGTTTGCCGACTACACCCACAAACTGGAAACCTACGGCGCGCAGGTCAGCTTCGATCTATCCGACCCCATGGTGATCATCGGCCTGTTCATCGGCGGCATGATCCCCTACCTGTTCGGTGCCATGGCGATGGAGGCCGTGGGCCGCGCCGCCGGTTCGGTGGTGGTGGAGGTGCGCCGCCAGTTCAAGGAGATTGCCGGCATCATGGAGGGCACGGCCAAGCCCGAATACGGCAAGGCGGTGGACATGCTGACCACGGCCGCGATCAAGGAAATGATCGTGCCCAGCCTGCTGCCCGTGATCGTGCCCATCCTGGTGGGCGTGTTCCTCGGGCCCAAGGCGCTGGGCGGCCTGCTCATGGGCACCATCGTCACCGGCCTGTTCGTCGCCATCTCCATGTGCACCGGCGGCGGTGCCTGGGACAACGCCAAGAAGTACATCGAGGACGGCAACCACGGCGGCAAGGGATCGGAGGCGCACAAGGCCGCCGTGACCGGCGACACCGTGGGCGACCCCTACAAGGACACAGCCGGCCCGGCGGTCAACCCGCTGATCAAGATCATCAACATCGTGGCCCTGCTGATCGTGCCGCTGCTGCCCCTGGCCTGACCACCCGGGCCATAGGTTAAGGTCGGGTGCATGACGACCCCTTCCGCCAGCCGCCAGACACATTTCGACGAGGCCTACTACCAGCGCTACTACTTCGATCCGAAGACGCGCGTGGTGGACCCGGGACATGTGGGCCGGCTGGCGGATTTCGTGTCGGCCTACCTGAAGTACCTGCGCGTGCCCGTGCACCGGGTGCTCGACATGGGTTGCGGCATCGGCCTGTGGCGCGAGCAACTGGCGCGGCACTTTCCCACGGCCGATTACCACGGCGTGGAGTTCAGCGCCTACCTGTGCGAGCGCTACGGCTGGGAACGCGGCTCGGTCACCGACTACACCGCCGGTCAGCCCTTCGATCTCGTCATCTGCCAGGGCGTGCTGCCGTATCTGGACCGCACCGGGCTGCAGCAGGCCCTGGACAACCTGGGCATCCTGTGCCGGGGCGCGCTGTACCTCGAAGCCGCGACGCGCGAAGACTACGAGCGCGACATCATCGACGACGAGCGCACCGATCCCAGCCTGTACCGGCATCGGGCATCGCTGTACCGGCGTGGCCTGTCGCGGTACTTCCGCGACATGGGCGGCGGCCTGTGGCTGAGCCGGCGGGTGGACGTGCCACTGTTCGAGCTCGAGTACCGGGACGACACCTGAGCGAGCCGCACACGGCTCACCCGGATCGGCAGGCCAGCACGGGCGCAGGGAAAACCCCCTGTATCGGCACCGGGTCCGATTTGTACGATAACCATATGAGTCGAGCCATCCAGGCCAGCCCGGGCATCAGTCCCACCGATCTGTTGCAGGCGCCGCAGCGCCTGACGGATCAGTTGGCGGCTTGGCTGATGCAACGCATCGAGTCCGGCGAGCTGGCACCCGACCAACGCTTGCCGACCGAGCAGCAACTGGCCGAACAGTTCGGTGTCTCGCGCACCGTGGTGCGCGAGGCCGTGAGCCGGCTCAAGTCCATCGGCATGCTGACCTCGCGTCAGGGCGCCGGCGTCTTCGTCGCCCCGCGCCACCAGGCGCGCGCACTGGCCTTCGATCCGAGCGTGCTGACGTCCATGGAGTCGGTGCTGCAGGTGGTCGAGGTGCGGCGCGGACTCGAAGCCGACGTCGCGGCCCTGGCGGCTCAACGCATCACGCCGGACAAGGCACATGCCATTCGCGCGGCGCTGGCGCATCTGGAGTCCTGCCAGCCCAATGGCCCCGAGGGCGTGGAGGCCGACCTGCAGTTCCACCGCTGCATCGCCCGTGCCACCGACAACCCCCATTACGAGCGTCTGCTGGGTTTTCTGGAACAGTACCAGCGCGACGCCATGCGCATCACCCGCACCAACGAGGCGCTGGACAGTGCGTACCTGGCCCAGGTACGGCGCGAACACCACGCCATCGCCGAGGCGGTGATCCGGGGCGATACCCTGCAGGCGCGAGAAACGGCCATGCGACACATGGTCAACGCAGCCGACCGGCTCGAACACGCGTCCCCGCCCATCCGGCGCGCGCTCGACGCGCTGCTGCGCGCCCCCTCATCCGCTACAACATGAACACCGAATCCCCTGCCAGCACCTTCGGCCCCCTGTTGGGCGTTGTCGGCCTCGGCTCGATGGGCATGGGTGCCGCCGTCACGGCCCTGCGCCGCGGCATGAGGACCGTGGGCTGCGACCCGAGGCCCGAGGCACGCGCCGCCTTCGAGCAGGCCGGCGGCGAGGCCGTGGCCTGCGCGAGCGGGCTGGCCGACTGCGATGCCGTGCTGCTGCTGGTGGTCAACGCGCAGCAGACCGAGGATGTCCTGTTCGGCGAACGGGGGCTGGCACCACGGCTGCGCCCCGGTGCGGTGGTGATCGCCTCCGCCACCGTGGATGCGGCCCTGCCGCCCCGGTGGGAAGCACGGCTGGCCGAGTCAGCAGTCCTTTTCGTGGATGCACCGGTCTCGGGCGGCGCACGCAAGGCAGCCGCCGGTGACATGACGGTGATGGCCTCGGGCCGTCCGGAAGCCATGGCCGCGGCGGACGCCGCCCTCACCGCCATTGCGGGCAAGGTTTATTGCCTCGGCGATCGTGCAGGCATCGGCTCGACGGTGAAGCTGGTCAACCAGCACCTGGCGGGTGTGCACATCGCCGCCGCGTGCGAGGCCATGGCCCTGGGCATGAAAGCCGGGGCCGATCCGCGCCAGCTCTACGAGGTGATCTGCCACAGCGCCGGCATGAGCTGGATGTTCGAGAACCGCGTGCCGCACATCCTCGAGGGCGACTACACGCCGCTGTCGGCGGTCGACATCTTCGTCAAGGACCTGGGCATCGTGCTCGATGCCGCCCACGGCCTGAAATTTCCGTTGCCGCTGGCGGCCGCCGCGCACCAGCTGTACCTGGCCACCTCGGCCATGGGCCTGGGCAGCGAGGACGATGCCGCGGTGGTGAAGTTCTATGCAAAGCTGGCCGGCCTCGAGCTGCCGGCACGCCAGCAGGGGGCCGCATGATCCTGGGCGTGATCGCCGACGACTTCACCGGCGCGACCGACGTGGCCAGCATGCTGGTGCGCGCCGGCATGCGCACGGTGCAGGTGCTCGGCGTACCCGAAGGCGAGCTGCCGCGGGCCGACGCGGTGGTGGTGGCGCTCAAGTCCCGGACCATCGCGCCGCTGGAGGCCGTCGCACTCAGCCTGCGCTCGTGCGAGGCCCTGCGCCGCGCGGGCGCGCGGCAGATTTACTTCAAGTACTGTTCGACCTTCGACTCCACGCCGCAAGGCAACATCGGTCCGGTGACCGACGCGTTGATGCAGGCGCTGAGCGCCGATTTCACGATCGCCTGCCCGGCCTTTCCCGAGAACGGCCGCACCGTCTACCAGGGCCACCTGTTCGTGGGCTCACAGCCGCTGAGCGAATCGGGCATGCGCGAGCACCCGCTGACCCCGATGACCGACGCCAACCTCGTGCGCGTGCTACAGGCACAGACGAGCCGATCGGTCGGCCTGCTGCCCTGGCCGGTGGTGCACCGCGGCGCCGAGGCTGTGCGCGAAGCCCTGCACGCGCTGCGCCTGCAGGGTCGGCAGATCGCCATGGCCGATGCGCTGGACAATCAGGATCTGCTCACCCTGGGTGAGGCCTGCGCCGACCTGCCGCTGGTCACGGCCGGCTCGGGT
>Ga0172377_10005486_pt1 | contig 13041 bp, 15 predicted proteins | sample Pumphouse3metaG_FD_119749 | JGI IMG/M metagenome (GOLD analysis project Ga0172377, IMG submission 119749) | Leachate microbial communities from a municipal landfill in Southern Ontario, Canada - Pumphouse #3 metaG | ecosystem: Engineered > Solid waste > Landfill > Unclassified | place: Canada... | reverse complement strand
TGTGAGAGCCTAGTATAAATTCCAGCCCTAAATGAACTAAGAGTTTTCTTTTCTTCTGTCTTTATAAGATTCCTTCTAGATATTCTAGCCATTAACAACTACCCCCTCTCTTGGAGTGGTTAAGTTCTTAGTAGCTATCGTGTTAAAGGAAATAAGGTTTGAAGCATTGCCTTTCTTTACTCCACTTATTATTCTCTTTAATATATCTAGTTTTTCCATATCATTAAAAAATACTGCTATTTTAGATCTACCTTCTTTGTCTTTTTCCTCTACCAATATTCTATCTACAAATAAAGCGAGGGTTTGCCTGTCTATACTTTCAATGTTTTTATACTTCTCCAAATCAGTAAACCAGTTTTCCTTAGAGGAAAGTATATCTTTTAAGTCTTCATAGGCTTTCTTTCTGCTTATCATCTGCCCCTCTATATCCTTAATTTTGAGCTGATAGCTTTTTCTAAAGGATTGAAATTCATCTTCGTCAATTAGCCCATCTTCCAAATCAAGGTAAAGAGATTTTCTAAGGGTTTCATACTTCTTCTTATCAGCAATTAAATCATCTAAATCTAGTTGGTATTTTGTTTTGCTTAAATCAGTTTCTCTTATTCGTGTAAACAACTCTTCTTGGTATTTTATATGCTGCCTAAGGATAAAATCCAATGATGATAAAATTTCTTCCTCTCTTATACTGTGTCTTGAACAACCATTTCCTCTATTGTATAAACCACAGATATAATAGATTTTATAACCATCCTTTGTTTTTTGCCTTCTTCTAACAAGTTGATTCCCACAATCTGCACAATAAAGAAGACCTGTTAGAAAATCAGGTTTTGATTTTCTATTAAGGATATCTCTTCCCATCATCTTATTGGCTACATTAAACATAGTTTCAGACACTATAGCTTCATGAGTTCCTTCTACCTTAATCCAATCCTCTTCTAAGACCTTAATCTCTTTATTAGACTTATAATTAAGCTTGGTCCGTTTTCCTTGTTCAAGAACCCCTATATAAACCCTATTTTCAATAATCCTATTTATCATCTTTGCCTGCCATTTGTTTTTATTACTGGCAAAACCTGTTGAATAATTAGAACCTTGGCTTTCCTTATAGGTTCCAGGGGTTTGGATCCCAAGTTTATTAAGCTCATCTGCTATAACCTTTGAAGAGTAGCCTTCAATTTTCATTTCAAATATCTTTCTTATTATATGAGATACATTTCTGTCAACTATAAGATGGTTCTTTTGCTTCTTATTTTTCTTATATCCATAGGGTGCAAATGCCCCTATGAATTCTCCTCTTTGTCTTTTAGTTTTTTGAGAACTTTTTACTTTCATAGATATGTCTCTGCAATAACTATCATTAATAAAGTTTTTTATAGGAAGAATAAGATGTGTGTCACTTACATCAGCACTTTCACTATCATAGTTATCATTAACTGATATAAATCTGACTCCCATTTGAGGAAAAGTTTTCTGAAGAAACTTTCCCGACTCAATATAATCTCTTCCAAATCTTGAAAGGTCTTTAACAATAATTGTTTTGCAGTCTTTCTTTTCTAAGTCATTAAGCATTCTTTTAAAATCTGGTCTGTCAAAGTTTGAGCCTGTATAACCATCATCAATAAATTCTTTGATAATCTTAAAGCCTGCCTTGTCAGCATAACTTTTAATAAGCTCCCTTTGATTAGTAATAGAATTGCTTTCACCTTCATCACCATCGTCTCTTGATAGACGAAGATACATATAAGCTTTAGTTCTTTCCATTTCTCTTCTCTCCTTAATAAATATTTTGGGTGCAATTTATTAAGGATTTCAGAAACTTTATATTTTCATCTTACCGCACTTATATATATCTGTCAGCACCCTAAATCCTTAATTCTAATTTACATAAATCTTCAACAAAATCATCCATACTAACCTTTGTCTCTCCTATACAACAATTAACAAGAACATTGCCTACCTGGATAAAAAGATTCTTTCTACCTTCAGGTATTGCCTCTAGTTCTTGAGCTAAATATCTTTCTTTTGATAATTCCTCTTTATATCTATAATTGACAGAAGAAGAGTTCTCATTTTTATTTTTTATAGTTTTCATCTTGATACCTCTTCTTTCTTTAATATTTTTTATGTAAGTTTTTTGACATTGACAAGTGCTTTGGCAGCTACATAGGAATTTCACCTCTCCCCTTTTCTCGATGGGAAGCAACAACGTATAGAAGTATCATTATCACCATTTATATCTTTGCAAGAAAGGTTGCCAATCATTTCTTGTAGCAAACTATTTATCGCTTACATTTTTCTATCCTTTGCATTTAGCGTTATGCAAGTATGTATTTAAACCAAGGCTTGGCCTTAGCAAAATGGTCATGGCGTAGTTTCTACTGGCTTCATAAATGGATAAAGTCTTGTCCTGGTCTATTTAGTTTTCAAAGTTCAAAATATATAAATTTTTATTGTTATATAAAGGACTGCATTTTGTCCCTTATATATAACAGTGAAAAATCCACCCCTTTGATTCGCTTTTTTTAAAACTTTTTATTTTTCTTTCCAATCTTCTAAAAAGATTTTTAATTTCTTTAAGCTTTTTTCTTTTCTTCTGAATACTGCTCCTTGGCTAATATTTAATTTTTTTGCTAAATCTCTTTGGGGAACTTCATCAAAAAAAAGAGCCTGAATAATTTCCCTTTCTTCTGGGCTTAATTTATTCAAGGCTTTATTAAGTGCTTCTATTTGCATTTTTACTGCTACTAATTTTTCTACATCAACTGCTTTGTCTATAAGTCTCTCCTCCATGCTCCTATCTGTTCCATCTAATACAAATTCAGAGAAACAACCTAATTTATTTTCTTTGTCTAGCCTATTAAGATAATTCTCTCTATTGGTTTCTTGCCAATATCCTTTATATACTTTTTCTGATACATCCACCTTAGTATCTTCAAGGAATATATAATAGTTCTTTTTATTTTCTTTCATCTTCTTTCCTCCTGTGAATTTAAAATTTTCAATTTAAAATTCACAAAGAGGAGGTTCTCTAATGTATTTCACCTGTTTCACCTCAATTTAAGGCAAAAAAAGACAAGTGAAAGATCCACTTGTCTTCTTCAAACCTTATATTTAGGCATAAAAAAACCTCCATTTTTCAAAACAGAGGTTGCCTATTGTATTGAGTGTAACAGGCTTAAAATCTCATTACAGTACCAAAAGGGTTCCAGTTTTATCCCATTTTAGTCCCATAAAAGTCTCATTTTATAATTCAATTTTATAATCTATCTTATCTTCTGCTACTTTTAGCTTACAATTTGATAGGGCTTCATAATTTCTATCGAAAACACTATATCCAAAAAGCATGACTCCAAATATGAGTATAGCTTTATTCATATATCTATAATAGGTGGATCTTGAAATTAAAAGCAATTCAGAAATTTCCTCATTACTTCTTATTTTCTTCTCAAAATATTTATAAGTAATAATATCTGCATAAATTTCACCCTTGTTTGGATAAGCACTTAATCTAGATAAAGCATCATCCATAAGCTTAAGTAAAAATATGCTTTGTTGTGTATTTAAGAGCTGGCTTTCAACCTTCTCTATGTTAATGTCCTTATCTATTTCTAATATAGATAGGACAATATCATCTAAACGTTTTCTTTTTGTTTCGTAAAATATATTATCTAGATTTTCTATATGGTCCTGGATATGGAAATCTACTTTTCGATACAAACTCAGGAGAAGTTTAATATCATTCCTTAACTTCTTTTTATCTATATTTTCTAATTTATATTCACTTATCATCCCATTAAAATTCATGATATACCCTCCTCCTAGCGAAAATAAAGTTTCTTCTGTGTCCTAGACCAAAGTCCCAGAATACCCATTCCGTAATATCCCAGGATTTTGCATTAACTTGCATTTTATTCCCTCCTTAATATGTTGTTGTAACTAGGAATATTCTTCCCATAAAGTCCTTTTCTTTTTTACTAATTGCTTTTGCTATTCTTACTCCATACTTCTTATTTCTCAAATCCTTAATTATAATTAAATCTCCCTCTTTATAACTAGCCTTGGTATCTACAAAAATTATACTTCCATTAACTATGCCATGTGGTAAAATCCCCCTACTATCATCAGCTAGGTAAGAGATAATCTGTCCTTTTGCCTTATATCCTTTTATTCCTATAATATCCTCACAATTTCCTGGACCATACTTGATTTTCTTTTCTCCAAACTTATCCCCATCCATCCTGTCTCCCCCTATCTAGTTCCACCAGGTAAAGTTACTATTTCATTTCTCTCCATAGGCATCTTAATATCTCCCATAAGACCAGCATAAGAAATAGAATAGTCACCAAATCTCTCTCTGATTTTAAAGAAGGCATCATCTACCTTCTCTCTCTTTATTAGTTTAGAATAGTCCTCATAGAAGCTTAATTGGCTTCCACTTTTCTCTCCTATTAAATTTATTGCTCTAATAGTTAAAGCTCTAATAGGACTTTCCCAACTATATTTTTCTAAGAAAAGGTCATAAGCTTCTTCTGCTAAGATAGTAGAAGATAGGCTAGGGTAGGATATCTGTCTTTGATATTGCTTAGAAAATAGATCATTATTTTTAACAGATATTTGAATTCCTCCAGCTAAGTATCCGTAGCTCCTTAAGGCCTTAGATACTCCAAAGGATAATTCTCTAAATACCCTATAAACCTCTAAGTTGTTTTCTAAATCTTCTGTAGTAGTTATTCCTCTTCCTACCGACTTAACTGGATCCCTGTAGTCCCTATCAGTTACTGAACTATAATCTCTACCATTGGCATAGTTCCATAAATAAACTCCATTAATGCCCAGCTTCATCCTTATTAAATCTGGATCCCCCCTAGCCAAGTCTCCTATAGTGAAAATCATTAGCCTATTTAACTTTTTCTTAGAAGCCTTACCTACTCCTAAAAGTTCTTCTACTGGTAAATTCCAAATCTTCTCCTTAAAATCTTCCCTAGCTATTTCTGTAACTGCATCTGGTTTTTTCATATCAGAACCTAATTTTGCAAAAATCTTATTAAAGCTTACCCCTATACTTACTGTAATTCCTAGTTCTTTTTTTATCCGACTTCTTATCTCTTCAGCTATGTCTCTACCATTTCCAAATAAATGGAGAGAACCTGATACATCCAACCAACACTCATCAATTCCATAAGGCTCTACCTGGTTGGAATAGTCATAATAAATATCCCTGGCCCATCTGGAGTGCTTTAGGTATTCATCATACTTAGGAGGAACTATTAAAATATCAGGACACTTTAGTTGAGCTTGCCAAATAGCCTCTCCAGTCTTTACTCCTAATTCTTTAGCTTCTTGAGATTTAGCTAATACAATCCCATGCCTGTCCTCCCTTCTGCCACATACAGCTAGAGGAATACCTTTTAGTTTTGGATTAAGCTTGATCTCAATAGAAGCATAGCAATTATTCATATCTGCATGTAAAATAACCCTTTCCATTAAACTCCCTTGACAGTGACTATCTACTATTGTACAATAGGATTATATTCAAGCTTGTAATGTCTATTATAGGACAGTCAATGTCCATTGTCAATTGGAAAATAATTTTTAATAGAAAGAAAAGGTGAAGATAATGAAATTTGGCCAAAAATTAAAGATTCTTAGAGAGGAGCAAGGTCTGACCCAAGATGATCTAGCAAAGATGGTTGGTGTGTCTTCTAAGACCATATCCAGGTATGAGTCTGGAGAATCAAATCCTAGGTATCCTAGAATTTATGATGATCTGGCAAAAGCTTTAAAAATTGATAAATTTGAACTTTTAAGTGATGAAGATGCCTTTGTCCTTTCTATCAAGGAAAAGTTTGGTTCTTATGATGCTAACTATGCTTCTGATTTAGTAAACGGTATGGTGGGTTTAATGGCTGGTGGGGATATAACTGATGCTGATAAAAGGGTAATCTTAGAAACTCTCCAAGAAGCTTTCATCATTTCTAAGAAAGAAAACAAGAAATTTATACCTAAAAAATTCAGAGTAGTTGATGATGAAAATAAGGAATAGATATTATGAAAAACAGGTATGGATTAATCTATGAAGATGCCATGAAGTTAATTAAGAATCATGAAACCAGAGACCCAGAATTGATTTTAAAAAATAGAAATGTTAATCTACTACCATTTACTGGCCAGACCCATGCTTTAGGTATGTATGTGGTTATTAAGAGGAATCGATTTGTTTTCTACAATCCTTCTATTGATGATAATTTTAAAAGAATGATGTTTGCCCATGAGCTGGGCCATGATCTTTATCATCGAGCGGAAGCCAAGGAAGGACTATCAGAATTTACCCTCTTTGACGTTAAATCAAGCCTAGAGTATGAAGCTAATCTTTTTGCTTCCCACTTACTCCTAGATGAAGAGGAAATTATTGATTATGGGAAAATGGGCTATGACCTAGATCAAATCGCCCAGGTTATGAAAGTTAATATTAATCTTTTACTCTTCAAGTTTTATGGAATGAATAAATTAGGATATGATTTTAATCTAGACCAATGTCTAAACAGGAAATTCTTTAAGGACATTGATGGTACAAAATAAGCTGTAGGAGGTCAGTATATTGATAGGATTATTTATAGGGATATGTTTAATAATATTAGTTCTTTTTATAAAACTTTATAAGAATATTACCTTGCTTTCCTTCAAAACAATGGCTTTTGGAATTGACTTCTTTATTATTCTATTTTACACAATATATTTCTTCCATCCTTATGTGGCTACAAAACTTGTGGAAGGAAAGTTACAATATTTACTTGACGCAGGTGCTGGAATCCTTGCAGTAATTCTCTATGGACTTTTGATTCTATTTATCAATGATGCTTTCCCTAGAATAAGCAATATACTTAATTTAATTATTACATTTATAGGTGTTGGCATAGCACTACCTTTTACAATTGGACTTCTAACCCCTGTAATTCAAATTTTCAATAACGGCTTTACATTCAATGGAGATATTATTTTATCCCAGAACCATATGCTTAATCTTTTTCTGAAATATATTATTTTGGGAATTATTGCTCTTCCAATATGGAGATATAGGATGAATAAGCTTGAAGAATTTTAATATAAATAGGCAAATAAAAAGCGACTACTCTAAGAAAGGTTTTCTTAAAGAAATCTCTTTATTTTTTATCCTTATCATTATGCCAAAATTGATTGGAAGAGACAATTTTAATATCTTAATAAGCCCATGCTTATTAAAGACTAATAAAGGCTTTACTATTATTTTCTGGTCATTCTATTCTTTTCTTGTTAGTTGCATATAAAATAAAATATGTGTCGCTTTAGTTATAATATATTTTCATCTTTTAATTCCTTTATTGCTTTTTTTACAGCCATTTTAATTACAAAATATAGTATTATTGCTGGTATAACAAAATATATTGGTAACAATATCAAGCCCGCAAACATATTTTTCATTATTCAAATTCCTCCTTAAAGTTAAATTAGCTTCACATTTAATTACAAATCTTTATCTCTAGTATATAATTCACTTACTATTTTATCAACCAAATTTAACCAATTACCCCTCAAATCTCTCTGTTTATCGAATGTCATATGTTGTCATCTATCAAAACTATCTACATATAGCTATAATTGTGTATAGTTTAGAACTAAAATATGCCCTATTTTTTAATTAACAGGAGCATCCCTGAATAATACTGAACTCACCACATTATAATACCCATATATTAATGGGCATGTTTCCAAGTATAAAAAAACATTGAATGTCATCTGTACATTCAATGTCCTATATTCTCTCAAAGCATTGATATTACCTAATTCTACTGTTCCTCTAGTTTCGCTATAACCTCACAATGCCTTGAAGTGATGATTCTGATGTTATAGACCGATATTATCCCCTTGGTGGGAAAATATATCTTGAAAATAGTCTTAAATTACTATAATATTTTTGTTACTCAATTTTGACCTTACAACATATTTCTAATTTGTAAGCAATAAAACCCTCAAAAATATATCCGACTTTTTGAAGGCTTTATTCATTACAATTTTCATTTGTTCAGGAATCATAAGAATATCTTAATTTATCAATTTTTTGTCCTTTTTTAGATTTCGTATTTCACTACTTGATACTATTTCAGTTGCTATGCTCATGATTTCTAAAGCTTTTAAATCCCTATGATTATCATGCACTTATTTTATTCTCTATCCAATGCTTGCTTATATGTATCTATACATTCTTTCATCAATTTAATTATTCCAGGTACCTGTTGTTCAATTTCGTCCTCTTTCTCTATTGATAATTCGTAGAACTCATCTTTTAAAAAAGATTCTTCTAAAAGTTTTTGGAAGAAGCCTTTTATATTTGTGATTGTTTTTTCTGCTGTATTTATAATAATATCTTCACTAATTTTTTCTCCACCTTCTTTTGAAGCATAGAGAAGTATTTCTTCTCCCTGTTTTTCATACATTATTTTAATTGTAGTGTTCATCACTGGTCTCCTTTTTCAAATACTCTTTTATATATGAAACTGAAAACTTCATCCCCCTTCGTTTTAATGCATCAGGTCCTCCCTCTAATATTTTACACACATCTTTAATAAACTCTTCATCTTCAATTCCAGAACCTTTATATCTGCATTTATTATTATGTTTTTGTGCTATTATAATATTTTCAGAATCTGCAGTAATTGCAACATTAGAATTATGAGTCACAAAAATAAACTGTGGTAATTTACTTTTCTCTTTTAACTTAATTATTTTTCTTACGATATTTGAATCTATGTTTTTATTATCAAGATGATCTTCTGGCTGGTCTATTAAAAGGATTATTTTATTATCATTATTTATATTTTCTTCGATAATGTTAAATATTAACTCTAGAATCATATTAGCTTTTTCTCCCGCTGATCTTTCCATTATCGATTTATTATTTCTTTTTATATCATAATTAAATTTTGAAAAATTATCATGAAAAATCTCCTCATAATATTCCTCAATATTGTTTTTAAACTCTTTATTTCTATGAAACTTTCCACCATCTATTATAGTTTCTATAATTCCTCCCAATAACGACCCATTTCTATAATCTGATTTTAAAATTAGATCTTTATAATCTTTATACCCCTTATCACATTTATATTTTGTTATTAATTGATAATCACCATATTCAAAAATACTATTTTTATTTTTATGCTCCATATACTCATCTTCCGACATGTTTAATTCAATAGTTTCACATTTTCTTTTCATTTCAGTTAAAATCTTGCCTGATTCCAATATGTGGTTTTTTATAGATTCATATATTTTAATATTGCTTGCAATAGAAACTTTTTCTTCACTTTGTTTATTGTTAAATTTATCTATAATATTATCTATACCCAATAAACTTTCGTTATATTTTTTTAATTTTTGACTCCATATACTGTTTTTATTTTCTATTAGTTGTATGGTTTTTTCAATTTGTTCTTGTTCTTCTTTAGAATATATAGGTGTTTTAAATATTTGTTTCTTATTTTCATTCTTTAAATTCGATAAATCAATATCTAAATCTATACTTTCATCTAGTAATTCTTCCCTTTTCATTATACGATAGAAGTTTCTATCTTTTAATGCTTCATAATTAAAAGAATCCGTGATCGATTCAGACTTGAATTCATCGTATCTATTAACAACGGAGCATAATTCGCTAAAGTCCAATTTTTTTAAAGCTTCTAGTTCTGGAAACTTTATTTTTAATTTTTTTTCAAGCTTAGTCTTTTCTTCTTCATATATTATATTTTTATAAAAAAGCCCCTCATTTTGTTCAAATAATATTATTTCACACTCTCTACTTATTTCATTTAGCGATTCTCTATAAGATCCATCCGACATTCTTAATCTAAATGATTCCATATTACTTAATAACTCTCCATATTCTTTGCTATGTGTTTGTCCTAATTTTTCTTTTCCTTCTAATAATAACTTCATTAAAAAAGATTTTCCAGAACCAAATCCACCTATAATAGTATTTTGATACTCACTAAATTCCATTATTTCCCCATTTATCTCAATAGCATCTAAATAATATTTACTATTTGTTAATGAGGATGCTCTTCTGTAACAAGTCTGTGTCTCTACATCTTCATATCCAATTCTTAGATTAGAGTCCTGAAAAGATAATTTTAAAGAATTAAATGGATATCTTATATTTCCTAATATACTTAAAAAGCTAGGCTCCTTATCTGATTCTTTTTTATACTTCGGATAAAGGTCAATATTATGGCAATCTGAAAAGATTAGCATAGGCAAATCTTCATAACCATTACTTGAATAGACATTCAAAGACTCTTGTATCTTTTTTATATTATTTGAATCTTCATAAGCGTCAAATACCATTGTATTTAAACAGTTGATTGCATTTTTTTTCATATCTTTATTTTTAAGACCTTTATGTTTATTATTAAAATGTGGAATTAATATGAAATTTCTTTCACCATTATCATTCATTGTTTCAAAAATTTTACTAATACTAGGTTGTCCTGCTTTATCATTATCAAAAATTAGGTCATTCATTATTTTTTCAATTTTATCTAAATCATAGGTTTCAAAAAATAGCAAAGCATGAAAGACCTTGTCCCCATATATCTTAGAATCTTTAATATCTAGTTCAACACCAATAATAAAGTTTAAATCTTCCTCGATAAACTCCTCTTTCTTATCTAAAAGCTCTTTATATAACTCTTTATTAATTATATTGTGATCTGTAATTGAAAATATATTTATATTTTGCTCCTTCAATTTAGAGATTAGTTTATCTGCATTGTATTTAGGGCCCCCATAATCATTGTCTTTAGTTTCATTACTTATCCAACTATGTATATGTAAATCCATTCTCAACCATCTAGAAATTGACATTTTATCCCTCCTCTTTTGTATTATTAACAGCCAATTTAAATCAAAATTTTCATGAGTTATTTATATAATATTTACCACCAATAACCTCTAGACTTTTTCAAAACCTTCTGCTCCTCACTTCTCTCATGTTCTCGTCTTCCAAACAATTCATCTTCTCTTGCTATTATAGGATCAAACCAATCAGCTTTTTTCTTTGCCCATTCAATCCATTCAGCGGTTGCTTTATCACTTAAATCTGCTCTTAGTTCTAATGCATCTATATAAGCTCTGATTTTACAAGCCACTTCGTAATCCTGTGCTATATTTGTTAATGCAGCGGTCTTATCGGCTTCTTCACTATATAATTTTTCTCGCTCTTCACGAAGCCTTATCTCTTCTTCTCTTTTTCTTTGTGATTCTTCATCCGCTTCACGTTTTTTCTTGATCACTTCAGATTGTTTATATAAATCTATCAGCATATCACCAAGACGGGATTCTATTTTTACTTTCTCAGAATCTCTAAAATACTTGTTATTGAGAATAGATACCTTTAACTTACCGTTAAAGATGTAATCATATTTTCTGATATTAGGTTTGCTTGCCCACTTTTTATGACGTATCGCATCCTCATAGACAACCAATTCTTGAGCCTCCTCCCTAGTAAGTTCATGTTTTACTTCATCTTGCCCTTCAAACACCTTAAGAGTCACTCTTTCATTTCTAATTATAAGTGAGAGATCATCATTAATAGACCCTCCCAATAACTCAATTTGGCGATAGAGTGTATCTAGTATTCGATGTACACGAGGAAGTGTTTCATTTGAAATAACACCCGCTAAAAATGGAGGAGGAGTCGAATAATTCCTAAAGCCTTTTTGAGCTTTTTCTTCTTTCCTATCATTTTTATTCCATTCTCTTACCTTCGGATGGTATTCCCTAATTTTTTTATGTAGTTTTTCTTTATCATCTGTTAATTGAATTTGTTCAGCTGAAAGAAAAACTTTCTGTCTCTCGTCTTCTGGTAAAAAATCCAGACTTTGCTCTTTAATAACTTTAACTTCTTTATAAGTTTTATAACCAATAATTTGATTTGCTCCTTCCTTTGCAGGAAGAGGAGGCTTTTTAAATTTTTCCCCTGCACGCACCCTTGCCCAGTATCCTCTCGGCGGGACTGGAATATCAAGTGATTTACAAATCTTATGTATCATGACATCGGACACCCCATATATAGTAGCAACTTGAACCACTGGCTTGTCCCATACTTCTTCATATAATTTTTCCCTGTTATATACATTGAGATTATCTGATGGGCTGGAATATCCAAAACTAATTTCATCACTTTCTTCGTTGATTTCAATTGATGATTTTCCCCCATTATTTTCAGTTCCAATTTCAATTTTGCTTTCTATATCTTCTGTTTCTACCTCTTTATGATCTTCATTTTTTGAATCAGTATTTTCTAATCTGATTGAATCACCAGAAACCTTTATTCCGTGGTTATCAATAGGAAGTATAACTTCCTTTTCAGGATGTTCCGGCAGTTGAATTTTCTCAACAGATTTTCCAAAGCTTAATTTTGTCCAATATCCAGAAGGCGGAATAGGAATTTGTTTCTCATGATACATTGCATGTCACTTGTTGAAACTGTTCGATTTCCTGCAACTCCTTTATTGGAAGCCTTAGATAAAACATTTGCCACTGAAGGGCACTTTGATTCCATGATAATCAAATCATCTATATCATGTTTATAGGTCAGCGGTTTAACCGTTTTGGTGGAATCTACAGTATATTCATCACCTTCTATGCTGATATTTCCAACATATTGGCTTTGTATAAACTCCATAACAAACGAATTTAAAAAGCCGAACCACCGAAGACTTCGCCTCTTAGAATTTCTATATTTAGTTTTGGATTTTATATAAAACAAAAGCACCAAGAATTTTATCTCAGTGCTGTTGAAGTTTTTACATGTTATTGTTAGTATAAAAGATATGCTCATTTTATGCTAATGAAATGTTACACTCTTAATCAGCGATTAAAAAACATTTTTTGTACTGTTATAGCTTCTTTACATTCAAAGCTCTAAAAGCATTTAATACTGCAATGATAGTTACACCTACATCTGCAAATATAGCTGCCCACATAGTAGTTATTCCAAAAGCACTC
>Ga0172377_10005484_pt1 | contig 13044 bp, 6 predicted proteins | sample Pumphouse3metaG_FD_119749 | JGI IMG/M metagenome (GOLD analysis project Ga0172377, IMG submission 119749) | Leachate microbial communities from a municipal landfill in Southern Ontario, Canada - Pumphouse #3 metaG | ecosystem: Engineered > Solid waste > Landfill > Unclassified | place: Canada... | reverse complement strand
TATCTGGAAGCTGAACCCGGACGTTATTTAACTGTTGCACGTAAAGCTAAAGGAACTGATAACTGGTTTGTAGGAGGTATTACGGGAGATAATTCACGTAAATCAAACTTTAAACTTGATTTTCTTGATCCTGATAAAAAATATATAGCAACACTTTATGCGGATGGCAGGGATGCCGATTATGATACAAATCCTGAATCCTATAAAATAAGCAGTGGCATTGTTACATCAAAAACTAAAATGTCTGTGTGGCTTGCCCGTAGTGGTGGTTTTGCATTAAGTATAAAGGAAGTCACTAAGAATGAAATAAAAGCTGTTAAAAAATTCAGGTAATAATCTTTTTATATGCATTAGTTTAGTTTAGAAGAGGGGAGTAATTTTTATATAAATTATTCCCCTCTACGTATGCCGGATGACGCAGAACCAGCATGCTCCGGTGTACGTACCTCTCTTTATTTTTTTGTATTCGGAGACTAAATATTAATGATTTGTAAAAAATCGGGAGTGTTAACTTAAATACGTCTAAGGAGTAAGTTAATAGTAAAGATCTTATTTCTCAAGCCAAAGCTTGAAAAATAAGATTAATGCAAAAAAATGAAAATATAGAATTAATTGATTTTTATTGTTTAGCTACAGGGTTTATTAGTCGCTACAAAAATTATAAAGTTTTACGTGCTAAAATACTAACAAAGAATGATAATAACGTTGTACCCATAACATATATAAAGAAATGTTGGTAACCCATAGTTTCCTGAATAAAACCCGAGACCATACCTGGTATCATCATGCCTAAAGCCATAATGGCAGTACAGAAAGCAAAATGTGCAGTTTTATGTACGCCTTTAGCAAAATGTATCATATAAAGGGTATAAGCAGTAAATCCAAACCCATATCCAAATTGTTCTATGGCTATGCCAAAATTTATTATTATTAGATTTGATGGTAGAGCATATGCAAAATATAAATAAACTAAATTAGGTATGTTTAAAAATAATGCCATCGGTAAAATCCATTTCTTTAGTCCATATCTGGAAACAATTATGCCACCTAATATGCCTCCAATTATAAGAGCTAGAACTCCTGTAACACCGTAAATGGTTCCAACAGTAGAGGTATCTAATCCCATTCCGCCAGCTGCTTCTTTGTCTAATAGGAAAGGAGAAGATAATTTTACTAATTGAGATTCTGCTACTCTGTAAAATAAAAGGAATAGGATAGCTATGAAAGCATGTTTTTTTGAAAAAAAAGTACTAAAAGTAATACCAAATTCTGAAAATATATTTTTAATTTTTTCTTTATTGTTTAATTGAGTGTTGGAATTTTTATTATTCGTTTTTTCAACTTTTTCCAGTGCTTTACTATGATAAAAAGAGATTATGAAAAAGAATACACCTATTAATAGAAAAGTCATACTCCATGCAAAAGGAATTTTTTTTATATTTCCTAAAAAACCAGGTGGTGTGATTTTTTCTAAATGACCAGCTAAAATTACAAGAAATCCTTGTCCTGTTATCATAGCTAATCTATAGAAGGTGTTTCTTATTCCAACAAAAAATGCTTGCTCTTTATCATCTAATTCAATCATGTAATAACCATCTGCGGCTATGTCATGTGTAGCTGAACTAAATGCTAATATCCATAAAAATGCCATGCTAAGTTGAAACCAGTGTGGTGTAGGCAAGGCCAAAGCTACGCCAGACATTCCAGCTCCTATTAATATTTGTGTTGTAATAATCCACCATCTTTTAGTTTTAATAATATCAACAAAGGGGCTCCAAAGGAATTTTATTGCCCAGGGAAGATAAAGCCAACTAGTATAAAAAGCAATATTGGTATTTGACATACCAAATCTTTTAAACATTATTACAGCTAAAGACATAACAGTAATATATGGTAACCCTTCAGTAAAATATAATGAGGGAACCCATGACCAGGGTTTACCTAAAAATTTGTTTTTCATTTGTAGATTGTAGATTGACCTATATTATTATCTAGAAACAAATATACTAAAAAACAAATGTTAATCAGAGTTATTTATGATATGGTGACATCTGTTTTAATGGAAATGTTTCCATCTAGATAATATACAGAGAGTTTCTTAATGTTTTTTTGTATGACAAAAGTTGCTATTCTAATGATTACAATTTATTTTATGGTATTTATAGTGATAGAAATTTTTGGTTTTTGAAAGTTTTTGCATGCGGTATGATATAACAGGATGCTTTAGTTTAATGGATAAACAATTAATTGAGAGGTTAGCGTTAATTGACAGATAATCTTTTATATATTGGCTAAATACATAAATTGTGAGTTTGACTGTGATGAAAGATCGTAACAAGTAATCTGCATGACTGCATAGTAATAATCATGTAAAATCAGTTTTTATTTGGGGTACAAACTCATATCAGGGAATTCTTTTATTTGGAAAATGAATATAAAAAAATATTATTTTATTAAATATCTTATTATATATAAAAAAAAATTATAAATTAGGTTAATTTTTGTAAAAAAAATATTTCCAAATTTAATATAGATAATATTATTATTAAATGTTTAAATATTCTTGTTTTACTGAGATTGTATAATATTTAAAATATAATTGGCCAATGAAAAAAATATCTAACTATTAGTTTTACTTATGTCGTTATTAGTTTTACTTATGTCGTTTTAATTTCCATTTCTGGTTTTGTGAAATAAAAAATCTTAAATGGATAAATAATTTAAACTTAATTCTATGAATAAAAATTATGTAAAAATGAGTTTTGCATGGGGTAAAATTTTTGCAGCAATAGTAATTGTTGTACTTTTTATTGGAAATAGCTATACTGTAGCAGGTCGTGCTGTTTCGAAGAGCCTATACAAAGTTGCAGAGCAGCAACAAACAATGATTTCTATAAGAGGTAAAGTTATTGAAGTTAATGGCGAACCTATTATTGGAGCTAGCATTATTGAAAAAGGTACTACCAAGGGAGTTATAACAGACTTAAATGGTAATTTTACATTAAAACTGAATAAAAATGCAGTATTGATTATCTCTTATATAGGATATAAAACACAAGAAGTTAAAGCTACTGCAGATATGAGAGTAGTCCTCAAAGAAAGCAGTGAGGCTTTGAATGAAGTGGTTGTTGTTGGTTATGGAACTCAGAAAAAAGAAAATTTAACTGGATCTGTAGCTTCTGTGGATGTAAGTAAGGTTTTGGAAGCTCGTCCGCAATCGGATGTATCCAAAGCTTTACAAGGTACAGTTCCCGGTTTATCAGTAATCAGCAGTAGTGGAAGTTTGGACGCCGAGCCTACATTAACTATTCGTGGTGTAGGTACATTAAGTAACAAGGCTGTCAGCGATCCTTTAATTGTTGTTGATGGTGTGCCAATGGATGATATCTCATATCTTAACACGCAGGATATTCAAAGTATTTCTGTATTGAAAGATGCAGCATCTTCCTCTATTTATGGTACTCGCGCAGCATTCGGTGTGATTCTTATTACTACAAAATCCGCAAAAAAAACAGAAAAAACAACTATAAAGTATACTAATAATTTTGCATGGGCTACACCAACCATATTACCTGACTATCCGGATGTACCAACTCAGATTGAAGCTGCAAGTTTGGCCAACAAACGTGCCGGTGCTCAGAATGAACTTTTTGGTATGGATCTGGATTATTTGTTACCGTTAGCTGAACAATGGAGAACTAATCACAATGGAAAGAAAGCCGGTTATCGGGAAATGAAATTAGGAGATGATTTTGTTTTGGATGATAATGGCGTTGGTTCTTATTATGCCGATTGGGATGTCGTTGGAATAATGTACCGTAATTGGAAACCTGCACAGAGTCATAACTTATCGGTTCAGGGTACAAGTGGAAAGACCTCTTATTTCATGTCGATGGGTTACAATCACGATGAAGGAGTAATGACTTTCAATCCAAATAAACTGGATAAGTATAATGCTACCATGAATTTATCTACTGAGGTTAATGACTGGTTGACAGTAGGTAGCCGTTTTAGTTTTAGTGACAAAAAATATACAAAGCCTAACAGTCGTCGTACAACCTATCAGTATATGTGGCGCTGGGGTAGTTTCTTCGGACCTTATGGAACATATCAGGGGGAAGATTTTCGTAATGATATAGCCTATCGTAAACAGGGAGGTGATAGTAAAAGTATTGATACTTATACACGTATGGGCGCTTTTATGAAAGCCAATATTGTTAAAGGTTTGACTGTTAATTCTGATTATACTTATAATATTCGTCGCTATGATTTACATGAATCTAATATACCTGTAGTATGCTGGAATTCATGGGGCGGCGCTTTGACAAATGGATTATCAACTGCAAGTAGTTATACTAATGTTGAACAGACCGCCAGACGTGACAAATCGTATGCATTTAATCTTTATGCTAATTATTTGTTAGATTTAAATGAAGATAATCATTTTAATATTATGGTAGGAGGAAATGCTGAAGAGGGAGACGACTATTCTCAGTTTTCAGAACGTGATGACTTATTGGATCCCAGTAAAGCTGAATTTAATCTGGCTACCGGTGATCAATATGCCAGTGGCTGGCATACTCAATGGGGTACATGTGGTTATTTTGGACGTATTAATTACAATTATCAAGGCAAATATTTATTAGAGTTAAACGGTCGTTACGATGGGTCTTCCAAATTCCCATCCAATAATCGTTGGGCTTTTTTCCCATCTGCATCAGCCGGTTATCGTATCAGTGAAGAAAATTTCTTTGAACCTATAAAGAATATTTTTAATAATGCCAAAATTAGAGTATCATATGGAGAGATAGGTAATCAGGCAGTAGGTAGTAATATGTATATAGAGACAATGAGTAAAGCAACGCATACCTATTGGCTTGATTCCGGAGGTACGAATCTGGTATCTTATGATATGCCTAATTTAGTGTCTTCAACATTAAAGTGGGAACGTTTACAAACGTTGAATTTAGGTTTGGATTTAGGACTTTTGGATAATGAGTTGAATGTAACTGCAGATTGGTATCAGCGTACAACCAAAGATATGTTGGCTCCGGGTAAAACGATGCCTTCTGTATTAGGTGATTCATCTCCTAATATAAATGCCGGAACATTAAGAACACGTGGCTGGGAATTAAATATTGACTGGAATCATAAATTCAATGGTATTTCAGTTTATGCCAACGGTAATATTTGTGATTATAAGACAGAAATTACAAAATGGGATAATGACAGTAAGTTATTAGATTCAAAATATAGCGGTAAACAATACGGTGATATTTGGGGATTTGAGACGGATCGTTATTTTACTTCTGAAGATTTTAATATTGATGGAACATACCAAAATGGTGTAGCTTCACAAGTTGGATTACAAAGTGGTACATTCGTTTATGGTCCCGGTGATATCAAGTTTAAAGATCTGGATAATTCAGGAACAATTGATGGTGGTGCCGGAACTGCTGATAATCATGGAGATTTGAAAGTAATAGGTAATATTACTCCACGTTATCAATATAGTTTTCGTTTAGGGGGTAATTGGAAAGGATTTGATTTAGATTGTTATTTTCAGGGAGTAGGTAAACGTGATGTATGGACACAAAGTTCTTTTGTTATGCCGTATATGCGTGGTGTTGATGCTCTTTATGCAAATGAAACTAATTACTGGACTGAAGAAAATCATGATCAGAATGCTGATTTCCCACGTCTGTTTGGCGGAGGAGCAGGACAAGGTACAATATCTGTACTTGACCAAGGGAAATATAATTTTTATCCACAATCAAAATATTTAGTCCACATGGCTTACTTACGCTTTAAGGATTTGACTGTTGGTTATACAATACCGAAAGAATTGACAGAAAAAGCATATTTGTCCAAAGTCCGTATTTATTTTAGTGCCAATAATATTTGTGAAATAATTAACCGAAGTGATGCTCCGGTTGATCCTGAAATCAATGATGTAGAGCCTGGCGTAAAGTTAGCTAATGCTACATGGGGCCGTATAGATCCTATGTATCGTACTATATCTTTTGGTGCTCAGTTAACATTTTAATTAATTATTAATCTATAGTGAATATGAAAAAAATTAATATAATAGGTCTATTGCTAATAGCGACTTTAATAGTAAGCTGTGACAGCATATTGGATAAAGGACCTTTAGATACGTTCACCAATGAAAATTTCTGGACTAGTGAAAAGAATGTTGAAGGTTATGCCAATGGTTTTTATAATGACATTTCCGGCTATGCTAGTGATTTTTATTACAATACGCTTTCTGACGATCAGGCAGGAGGAAGTTTCAGAGATTGGACTTTTACATCAATACCTTCTTCAAGTAGTAATTGGGATGACAATTGGGAAGAAGTTCGTAGAGCAAATATCTTATTAGAGCATGTAGATGGTGTTTCTTCAATGGATGCAGATGCAAAAGCTAATTGGAAAGGTTTTGCACGTTTAATGCGAGGTTGGTTCCATTATAAATTGGTACGTATGTATGGAGATGTTCCTTTTATCAATAAATCATTAGATATTACAGATGAAGGTGTTTTGTATGGTGAACGTACAGACAGAGATATTGTAATGGATAGTGTGTTGACTGATTTGGATTATGCCTGCGAAAAAATGAAAAGTTCAGATTCAAGAATAACATTTTCTAAGGAAGATGCTTATGCAATTAAAGCTGAAGTTTGTTTGTACGAAGGTACATTTCGTAAATATCGTTCTGCGGGAGATGCACAAACAGCTCCTGATTTGACGGGTTCCAAAAAATACCTGGAAGCATGTAAGGATGCTTGTATGCAATTGATGAATAATAGTAATTATGAGCTCAGTGATGTTTATCAAAAAAATTATAATTCTGTAAGTTTAGCAGACAATAAAGAAATGATTCTTTACAAAGCTTACAAACAGGATGTGCTAACTCATTCGTTGATTGATTACACTTGTTCATCTACACAGATGAGTGGTTTGACAAAAGATGCTTTTGATTCTTATCTTTTTATTGATGGTAAACCATTATGTTGTACTACAGAAAATACAGATGATGCTGCAGTGATGTATACCGGCACAAAAATAGTAGCCGGTAAAGAAGTGCCGGATACCGCTCTTTCCCTGATTAGTATTTTAAAAGTTCGTGATCTTAGACTGTCACAAACCATAGATACTGCATTATGCTATGTATCACGAGGGTTTATTCGTTTCAATGTCGGTATGTCAATGACATCTTCTACTGGTTATGGCGTATCCAAATATGATAATGAAGCAATACCAGTTGAATATAGAAATCAGGGTAGTTCTAATTATACTGATGCACCGGTATTCTGGTTGTCTGAAATTTATTTGGAATATGCAGAGGCTTGTGCAGAATTGGGTACAACTACTCAAAACGATTTGGATATTTCCCTAAATAAATTAAAAGCACGTGCCGGATTACCTGATATGTCTGTCAATGTTGGCTTTACTGATGATGCTAATACTATTGGTGTGAGTGATTTGATATGGGAAGTTAGAAGAGAGAGACGTTGCGAACTAATGTTTGACATGAATGCTCGTTATTGGGATTTAATTCGCTGGCATCAACTTGATAAGTTAGATTCTAATGTTAATCCCAATATTCTGACGGGAGCTAATATCGTTAATGATCCTTATAACCAGGATATTGCCCGTAATGGTAATTACATTGATGGAAGTAAGGGTAAGACAAGAACCTATGATGTAAAATATTATTTGTATCCTATTCCTTCAGGTCAAATCAGTCTTAATCCTCAATTAGGGCAAAATCCTGGTTGGAATTAGTGTTTTAATATATTAAATTACATATTTGATATAAATCTGAGATGTTTTACAGAGGCAGCTCTAAAAATATATTTTAGAGCTGCCTCTGTATTTAGAGCTGCTTTTTTAAAAAGAATATTATAATTGTTTATTATGAAGTTTTTAAAATTTATTTCATTATTCCTGATTTCAGGATTTACAATCCAAACAACCTTTGCACAACCTATTTCTATGGATACTCGTTTGCAAGTAGAAGAGATGCTAAACGAGTTGGCCTGTAAAGAGATTACTGTTGGCAAAATAAAAATTGATTCTGTTTCAGTAACAAATAAGCAGTTAACGTTTTTTGCCAACAGTCTATGTTCAGATATTCCATTTCGTGAAAAAAATGTATCACTTATCTATAACAAAATACATCATTTGCTACCTGTTACCTATGATAATCGTAATGTAGAACTATGTACTGGAGGAAGAACAATTGAAGAATTAATTCCCCTTGCTTTACGAGATAAAAATAAAAAAATAAAAACATTTACCAATACTTCTAAAAAGCCATTAATAACCAGACTATCATCATCTTTTATTCCTACCAAAGGATTGGAAAACCGACATATTGCCATGTGGCAAAGCCACGGGCTTTACTATGAACAATATTCATCACGTTGGGAATGGCAGCGGGCACGGATTTTCCAAACAGTAGAAGATCTTTATACGCAAAGTTACGTGGTGCCATATCTGGTACCAATGCTCGAAAAAGCAGGAGCTATAGTCATGTTACCCAGGGAAAGAGATTGTAATCCTTATGAAGTAATAGTAGACAATGACAGAGGATTGAATGACAATTCCTGTTATACGGAACAAGGTAATTGGATTCAGGGTGCACAGCCTGGATTCGCTTATCTAAAAAAGCAGTATGTAAATTTTGAAAATCCATTTACTGATGGATCATATAGACAAACAGGAACGACCAAAAATAAAAATAAAAAATGTGTTGCTACATGGATTCCTAAAATTTTTCACGCCGGAGAATACGGAGTTTATGTATCATACAAAACAATAGAAAATAGTACCGATGATGCTCTTTATACTGTTTATCATAACGGCATAAAAACGCAATTTCTGGTTAATCAGCAAATGGGAGGGGGTACCTGGATATATCTGGGTAAGTTTGGCTTTACGACAGGATCATCCGATAACCGGATAGAACTAAGTAACCTGTCATCAAAAAACGGACGTATCGTAACTGCGGACGGAATAAAAATAGGTGGAGGAATGGGAAATATCGCCCGACGCCCAATAGCCGGCGGAGTAGCAAAGAATACCAAAAATTCAAAATCACTCCCTGGTTCCGCATTGAACATTCCCGAAGTTAACTATCCATATCAGGTGAGCGGATATCCACGTTTTACCGAGTCTGCACGCTATTGGTTGCAGTGGGCCGGATTTCCGGATAGTATCTATTCAGTGGACAAAGGAGAAAATGATTACAGTGACGATTATAAAAGTCGTGGCCGGTGGGTTAACTATCTTACAGGAGGTTCAAATGGATTGCCTGATGAAAAAGGACTTAATATACCTGTAGATATGTCTTTAGCCTTTCATTCTGATGCCGGTACAGTTTATGGAGATACAATAATCGGAACATTGGCCATATATCAAACAGGAGCCAATAATGGATTATATTATAATGGAGCATCCCGATTTGCTGCAAGGGATTTGGCTGATTTGGTACAATCAAGTATTGTTAATGATATCAGAAAACTTTACGAGCCTAACTGGTCTCGTCGCGGTTTGTGGAATAAATCCTATTATGAAGTTAAGGTACCTAAAGTGCCGGCAATGATATTGGAATTACTCTCGCACGAAAATTTTGCAGACATGAGATACGGGCTTGATCCGAGATTCCGATTCACTGTAAGTCGTGCTATTTATAAAGGTATTTTGCGCTTTCTGAGTTCAGAATATAATACAGACTATGTTGTAGAACCATTACCTGTTACTCAGACGGAGATTCATTATAAAAATGATAATGAAATAGAGCTTAGTTGGCTGCCTGTTAAAGATCCGCTGGAACCAACAGCTAAAGCAGATAAATATGTAGTTTATACACGTATCGGGAATGGTGATTTTGATAATGGGAAGGTGATAAAAGAACCACGTTATTATACCAAAATTCCCAAAGGGCAGGTATGTAGTTATAAGATCACGGCAATAAATAAAGGGGGAGAGAGTTTTCCCTCGGAGATTCTTTCTGCTGGAAGAGCAGTTGAAGAGAAAGGCACTGTTTTGGTTATTAACGGATTTGACAGAATAAGTGCACCTGACGATTTTGGAGCTAAATCTGATACCCTGGCCGGATTCCTGGACGATGTTGATAACGGAGTACCTTATAAAGAGGATATATGTTATACGGGAAAGATGAAAGAATTTCGCCGTCAGATACCTTGGATGAGTGATGATTCTCCGGGCTTTGGATCCAGTTACGGCAATTATGAAAAGAAGGTAATTGCCGGAAATACCTTTGATTATCCTGCCCTTCACGGATCGGCAATTTTAAAAGCCGGCTATTCATTTACATCATGTAGTGCAAAAGCTGTAGAAAATGGAACAGCGTTAATGGACGATTATGAATATGTAGATTTTATTTTGGGTAAACAAAAACAAACCAAGATGGGAAGGGGTGGGGTAACTCCACTGGAATTCAATACCTTTAATAAAAAAATGCAACAAAAGCTAACTGCATATTGCCTACAAAAGAAAGGAAATTTATTCATATCCGGTGCTTATGTAGGATCTGACTTATGGGATAATTGTTTAATAAAATCAAATAAGGCAGATCGTGATTTTGCTATAAATATATTAAAATACAAGTGGTGTTCTGGACAAGCTTCTATTATGGGGGGAATAAAAAGTGTAGTTTCACCTTTTATGTTTGCCGGCAAGTATAAGTATTTCAATAAGCCGAATTCCAAATCGTATGTAGTAGAGTCGCCTGATGCAATAGAACCTGCAGACCGTTCATCTTTTACCATTTTTCGCTATTCAGAAAATAATCTAAGTGCAGGAATAGCATACAAAGGTCTTTATAAAACTTGTATACTGGGATTCCCCTTTGAATCAATTCGTAACCCTTCTGCAAGAGAACGAATGATGAAATACATACTTGATTTTTTTAGAACCAGATAAAACAATAATTTGATGAAAAAGAGATTTTATTTATTGTTGTCTTTTTTGTTTTGTACAGTATTTGTACCATTGTATGCCATAACCCCATTCAATTTTGCGTTGGTGACGGATACACATATTAATTCTAATGCACCAACTACAATTGAAGATTTGCGGAACTCTGTACAGCAGATTAATAATACAGATAATCTTGATTTTGTGTTGGTAACCGGAGATATAACCGATGGTGGCGATCGTGCCTCTCTTTTAATCGCAAAAAAAATACTTGATAATTTAAAGATCAGGTATTACGTCATAATGGGGAACCATGAAACCAAATGGAGCGAATCCGGTCTGATGGATTACCGGGAAATATTCGGTTCCGATCGTGTAGAGTTCGAGCATAAGGGCTTTTTATTTCTCGGGTTTAACACCGGACCATTTATGCGTATGGCCCTGGGACATGTGTCGCCTCAGGATATAACCTGGCTAAAGACGGAATTAAAAGCCAGGGCTGAAAGTAACAAGCCGGTAATACTCTTTACTCACTATCCCTTGTTGCCTGAAGATGTAGATAATTGGTACGATGTAACAGATGCTGTACGCCCGTATAATATCCGGGCTATAATTGGTGGACATTACCATTCGAACCGAAAATTCACTTATGATGGAATACCTGGTGTTATAAACCGTTCTAATTTGCGGGGAAAAGATAAATTAGGCGGATATAGCATTTATCATATCACAAAAGATTCTATTCAAGTTTATGAGCAACTTATCAATAAACCCATGCGTGAGTGGGATGCTCTGTCTATGAAAAAGAAATATTATACGGCACAACCGGGATCATGGAATTTGCGACCGGATTTTTCAATCAATAATCGTTACGATAAAGTAAAGGCAAAATGGCTGTTACACACAGGTGTTGGGATATTCAGTTCGCCTGTATTGTATAAAAGAAAAGTTTATGTGGGGAATGATCATGGCACTATGACCTGCTATACCATATCAGGTAAAAAACAATGGACTTTTCAAGCAAAATTTCGTATCGTAGGTACTCCGGCAGCAGCCGATGGAATAATTGTTTTTGGTTCTGCTGATAAAAATATTTACGGTCTTAATGCCATAACAGGTAAAATACGTTGGATAGTAACAGCTGCCAGGCCTGTATTGGGTGCAGTAACTATCAGTAATGGAATAGCTTATATTGGAGCAAGCGATCATACTTTTCGTGCCATTCGTGTAAAAGACGGAACAGTAGTCTGGTCCTATAACGGAGTAAAAGGATATATAGAAACCAAACCACTTGTAACTGATAGCGATGTGATCTTTGGTGCATGGGATAATACACTATACGCTTTAAATAAAAAAAATGGTAAAGAACGGTGGAAGTGGATAGAGAAATATAATATTATACAATATTCTCCTGCAGCTGTATGGCCTGTCGCAGCCGATGGAAAAGTTTTTATAACCGATCCGCAACGGGCAATAACATCCATAGATTTAAAAACCGGACTTACTGTTTGGCAAACCTTCCAATCGATGGTTCGTGAAACAATAGCACTATCTTCTGATCATAAAAAGATATATAGCAAAACAATGAGAGACAGTGTTGTTTGTTATGCAGTAGCCGATAAACCGCACGAATTGTGGTCTTCTTATGTAGGTTTTGGTTATGAACATGCACCCTCCATGCCTGTTGAAAAAGAAGGCGTACTATTTGGAAGTACTAAAAATGGAATTGTATTTGCTCTTAACGCAAATAGTGGTTGCGTAATCTGGCAGCACAAGACAGGAAATTCATTAATTAATACAGTTGTTCCCGTTAATTGTAGACAAGTACTTTTTACAGCAACGGATGGTACACTGGGATTATTAGAAAATAGGGAAAAACCTAAATAAAATCCTTAGAAATACGACTTTGATATCCTTCGCTATGTTACCGACATTGTTTTAAAGAACAACTTAAATATTTTTGAAGCTTTAACTTTGAGCCCACTCCGAAAAGTCGGACAGGCAAATATATATAAATTTTCATTAAAATGTTTGCTCTAAAAATATATGATATTAAGATATTAATCAATAGGTTACATACTAATTTTTCGTTATCTT
>Ga0172377_10005483_pt1 | contig 13045 bp, 15 predicted proteins | sample Pumphouse3metaG_FD_119749 | JGI IMG/M metagenome (GOLD analysis project Ga0172377, IMG submission 119749) | Leachate microbial communities from a municipal landfill in Southern Ontario, Canada - Pumphouse #3 metaG | ecosystem: Engineered > Solid waste > Landfill > Unclassified | place: Canada... | reverse complement strand
CGCCACCATGAACGACGGGCGCGAGATCGAAGTGGCCTTCTTCGGAGGTTCGTTTACCGGCATTCCTCTCGACTTACAGGAAAGATACCTTGCTGCAGCCTACCGATATCTGGAGTCAGGAAAGATCAACGGAATCAGACTATCCACCCGTCCAGACTACATCAACGACAAGGTCACCGAGTTATTGAAACGATATGGTGTGACCACCATCGAACTAGGAGCACAATCTACGGACGACAATGTGCTCCTTGCATCAGGACGCGGACACAAAAGCGAAGCCATCCGAATAGCCGCTGAAAAAATTCTCAAAAATGGATTCCACCTTGGGCTACAGATGATGATAGGATTGCCACAAGACAGCTACGAACGTTCTAACCAGACCGTCAACGACATCATCCGTCTCGGGGCAGACAACACACGCATATACCCAACCCTCGTCATCAAAGGCACCCAACTTGCGAAACTTCATGACATGGGGCTCTACCAACCTCTAGACCTAGAGACTGCCGTAAAATGGTCTAAGGAGTTTTATCTGCGTTTCGAAAAAAACGGCATCAAAGTTCTGCGCGTAGGACTCCATCCATCCGAAGAGCTAGACTACCACAAATCACTCATAGCCGGCCCCTACCACAGATCATTCATGGAACTAGTCATGACCGGGATTTGGAGAGACATTTTAAAACAAGAGTTGAGAAGCATACAAAACGAAAGCCTTTGTCTGACCGTCCATCCCCATCAGATAAATTTCGTCTGGGGATATGAAGGCAGAAATAAAAAATTATTCGAAGAAAAAAACTTAAATATAAAAGTAACCGGAGACGACTCTTTATCAAAATATGGAATCAAGATTAGCCATCGTTGACGGAAGAGTGGAGGTTAGCCTAATCAAGGCACTCTCCGCCTATGCAGATGCCGTATTTCCATTCAGAAGCGACGGCGTCACGTACAACTCCATCTCGTGCCATCCGGACATATTCATCTATCAAGACGAGAGAAACATCATTTTGGCACCCAACGCACCCGATACGATAAAAAACCATCTTCAAGAAAAAGGCATTCCCTTCAAGGAAGGATATTCAAATATCGGAACCACGCAAAAAGACTCATGCTTCTACAACTGCGTCTCCACCAGTACTCTGCTTTTTCACAAACCAGGATATACAGACCCTCTGATATTAGAAGTAAACAAAGGCAAAAAACTCATCGCCCTACCACAATCCTATACCAGATGCTCCATGTTTGCGATAGACGACAGCCACTTCATCACATCAGACCCCGGCATCCACAACATATTGGAAAAGGAAGAATTGCCAAACATCCTCTTTTCCCCAAACGAAATCCGCATCATAGAACACAGATATGGATTCTTAGGCGGAACATGCGGCATGGTGGACAATAAGATGCTATTTCTTGGAAATCCGCTACGGCACAAGGATGGGAAAAGACTAATATCGTTCATAGAAGAAAACGGAAAAGAATGCATCTCCCTCGGCAATAATTTTCTTTATGACGGAGGTGGGATTTTCTTTATATGAGAGAAGAAAACACGACAGATTTTCATGACATATTATCACAGCGAGACCCACAGTTCATGACATAAAGACACAAAAACAGCCTATCCGAGAATAAAATCACTTTGGCATACATTTTGAAAAGAGTAAGAGTGAGCAGTCCAGCTATGTTTTAATAACCGAACACGACTCGTAATAATAAATTTAAGTTTTAATTTTATTTTAGGAGGATTCATCATGAAAGGTTCAGACGTTAAGAAACCAAAGAGAGAGAAAAAAGCGGGACATCATGTTCCTGCCTATGAATTAAAAGAGGGTGTTGAACATGTAGCTGAGGTCGATAAAAAGAAATAACGACAAAGAAGACTAAATAGGAATGTGTGGAATAAAAAAATCCCGCATTCCTATTTTTTCATTTACAGACTATTAATTCTATTTCAATTCATATTATTCACAACTTAACACACAAGGAGGTTTAATCATGGGAGCAGCAGGGAATAAAAAACCGAAGAAAGCCAAGACTTCAAAACATGGTCCATCTTACGAAATGGAAGAGACCAAAGAGAGCACAGCAGCTTCAAACAAGAAGAAAAAATAAAAGAGGACGAAAAACCCAAGTTTTTTCTTCAGAATCAAATGGATTAAGAGTGGCGGAGATCAAATTCCCCGCCTCTTTTAGGAAAAGGGCAGAAAGCTGTGCCATGTTAATAAATAAAGTCTGCAAAAATTTGCACATATCGCCCAAATGACTATTTTCGCACATCAAAATAAAGTTTTCGGTTTGTAAAACAGAATCGGAGCGTTTTGAAACTTATTGGCAAACCTTAAAATTTTACGATTATGGCAGAAAAAACTAGATATTCGGATGCCGAGCTGGAAGAGTTCAAGCAGATTATACTTGAGAAGCTTGCTTTAGCGGAACGTGACTACGAAGGTCTCAAGGCCAGTCTTACTAACATGGACGGAAACGATACAAGCGACACATCTCCAACTTTCAAAGTATTGGAAGAGGGTGCAACCACAATGACAAAGGAGGAAGCAGGAAGGTTAGCACAAAGACAGATGAAGTTCATACAGCACTTGCAAGCCGCACTAGTCCGCATAGAGAACAAAACTTACGGAATTTGCAGGGAGACGGGCAAACTGATTCCGAAAGAAAGGCTTAGAGCCGTACCTCACGCAACACTGTGTATTGACGCAAAAAATCAAGGAGTTAAATAAACTTTATTTTTAGAATTTGTAATTCGGCAGGAGTATCTTTGCACCTGCCGAATTTTTTTAATGTGTATTCATGACAAAAGAGATCAGAAACGGAATAATCAAGGCTTCGTCCATAGCACTAGGAATCATATTGGTTGACCAAATCTTCAAGGTTTGGATAAAAACACACTTCGCCTTGGGCGAGAGTTTCCGAATAACAGACTGGTTCTATATCGCCTTTGTGGAAAACAACGGCATGGCCTTCGGACTAGAATTCTTCGACAAGATATTCCTTACCATCTTTCGCATCATCGCCGTTGGCGCATTAGGCTATTACCTATACCACATCATCAAAAGAGGCTACAGATTTGGTTACATAGCCGCCATCTCCATGATTTTCGCCGGGGCATTGGGCAACATCATCGACTGTATGTTCTACGGGCTATGGTTCGACAAAAGCATAGGTAACGTCGCCAACTTTCTTCCTGACGGAGGCGGTTATGCCCCATTCATGTACGGGAAAGTGGTAGATATGCTCTATTTCCCATTGATAGACACGACATGGCCATCTTGGATGCCATTCGTAGGAGGCAAGTCATTCACGTTCTTCGACCCCGTATTCAACATTGCCGACTCTGCCATCTGCATTGGCGTGTTCGTCATATTGTTGTTTCAAAGAGATTATATAATAGGCTCATCCAACGAAAAGGAGAGCCATGAAAACATAAATGAAGAAAACAAATTCGGAAAGAATGGAAACGATCAAGAATAATTGCATAAAGACGATTTTCCTCCTTACTCTCTTACTAACGTCAGCATCCTGCGAAGTAGACAAGGGGAAACCCGCCATCGACAGGGAAAAAATGTGCGACATTCTAGTAGACGCCTACATTGCGGACGCCACTCTCAGGCAAGCAAGCATCCCAAGCGGGAACAAACGCGAATATTACTACTGCCACGTACTGGAGAAACACGGTGTCAGCGAAGCCATATTCGACTCTGCACTTACTTGGTTCAGTAAAAACCTGGATGAATACCAGATTCTTCAAGACTCTGTCATCGCAAGGCTAAATCGGGAGAAATCAGAGATAGAAAACGCCAAATAACGGCATACAACGCAACCAACATGTTACGATTTGCAGCCAATATTCTATATAAATCTCCCTATGATATCATCAGAAACGGTGTCATAGAAATGGACGAAAGCGGCATTGTACGCGCCGTCTTCTCTTTAGACGACTTGCGTTCCGAATCGGAGTCCACCCAGTTCTTAAACGGAATAATACTCCCATTCCAACCGGACATATATGCGATAGATTCAAAAAAAGAGAATCTGACAGCAACCATCCGACCTATAACATCCTACGAAAAAAATCAAATAAAAGAAGGAGAAAAAACTTCACTTTGGCACCTATCCGGAGACGGACTCTTCAACGGCGACCACACACAGCTCTCTTTAGTTCAGATTTTATAGTTGCGCAAATCAAACAAAAGCGACACATGCACACCCAACAACAATCACTAAGCGATTATTAAAAGGACATCCTATATGTAAGGTTCTAAACATTACATTGCCAACAAAACATATAGAAAACAGGCACAATAGAGCAGACACTTTTGCTCCACAAAGAGACAATGCCTCCGGCATTTTGTCCAAATTGTCACAAGTTATTTTTTGACGATTACTAAATAATGCAATTATAAAAAAGATAATCCAATGCACCTTTAATAGTCGGCTTGTTCGTTTTAACCATCAACTGCTTTTTATAATAGGAAATCGTATCTTTTGATACATAAAGCATATTTGCAATCTGTTTGTCTATCGACCCTCTATAAAGTTCTATGGCCGTCACCTTCTCATTCTCCGTCAGGTCAACAGGTGGCAACTCTTTCCACTGATTCTTCTCAAATGAATATTGATAACGTTTGTTTCTGAACAACTCATTGAAAATGATATCTCCAATCTTATCGTTGAACGAATAGTTGACGCAAGAGATGGAGAGCCAAAGTTTCCCCTCTTCCGTATTGTAGAACGGACGAATCCTTCGATTCAAGCAAACACGCCTACCATCTTTCCTTTGTAGCACAAAGTCATAAGACATGGAACATTTCATTCTATCCTCAACAGGAATAGTATAGAAACGTTCTAACCCAACATCCGAAATAATACGCATTTTAGCAAGATCTTCTTCAGGAATAATAAGTTTAAAAAATTCCTGACCATACTTGGACAACTCTTCTTTCGAATAGCCGCACAACCTAGAAGCACCCAATGACATGAAGTGAATCCTCTTCTTATAATAATCCGTAATAAACGAATTGTGAGGTTCTATGTCACTCATAACATCCAACACTCTCTCTATTCCTTTTATCCTTCCGTAATCAGGTGGTTCGGAAAAATCAAATTCTCCTGCATTTCGAAATAACATTTCATCCATTTTCCATTCTCATATTAAAATTCGACATCGTCCGATTGCATAATTACGGAAAAACTACAACTTTTTGTAGTTGCAACTTAAACTTATTATGTTTAATATTGCAATGTAACAACAATTGCAATTCTAACTGAATGCATTGTGCCAAATCTTTTAAAGATTTGGGTTTATAAGTCAAGGAAGTTCGTTTTCATACCTGTTTTCACTCTGAAAAACTGTTTTTGATTTGTCACACAACAATCACAAACCCGTGATTTTTATTAGGAAGGGATGCATTGTCTGCATTCCTTCCTTTTCGATACTATCGTCATCGGATGACGACGCCAAATGCATTGTCTAACTCTCCAGAAACACCTAAACGGCCATCTATAACAGCGACAGCCTCAACCCTACCCCTTGTACAAAGAGCCATATCCGAAACCCTGTAAATATCCTGCAAGAACACATACTTGATGCCCTCTTTCCGAACATTCAATTTACAAAGGAACTCATCCCCTCCTTTCAATGATTTCTTATATGAAATTTCAACTTTAGACACAACAGTATCAATTCCACGATTATGAAGGTCTACAAAATCAAGCCCTATTGTCTTTATAAATAGATGACGAGTGTGTTCCATATAATGCTGGTAATTCGCATTATTCACAATACCCTGAACGTCACACTCGTAGTCTCTGACTTCAAATTTTTTCTCAAAAACATAATCCATATATTCTCCTCTAAGATTGAATATTAACAATACTAAGAAATAAAATATCACACTGCCGTTACAACCACAAAGTTATATTTTTTTTACACTTATTGTGTTTTAAATGAAAAAAGGGCTCAAAATAATAATATTTCAAGCCCTTTCCTTATATAAATAAATCAATTACAACTTTGGACCAGCATTAACCAAAGCCTTTCCTGTAGCGTTGCCTGTGAACTTAGAGAAGTTCTTGATGAAACGTGCAGCAAGGTCTTTCGCCTTCTCTTCCCAGTCGGCAACATTAGAATACGTGTCGCGAGGGTCAAGTATTTTAGGGTCAACTCCCGGAAGAGCCGTAGGAACCTTGAAATCGAACATTGGAATCTGTTTTGTAGGAGCCTTGTCGATAGAGCCATCCAAGATGGCATCGATAATACCACGTGTATCCTTGATAGAGATACGTTTGCCAGTTCCGTTCCAGCCCGTATTGACCAAGTAAGCGTTAGCTCCGGCGGCCTTTATCTTCTTAACCAGCTCCTCTCCATATTTTGTTGGGTGCAAAGAAAGGAATGCAGCACCAAAACAAGCGGAGAATGTAGGAGTTGGCTCCGTGATGCCACGTTCCGTACCAGCCAACTTAGCTGTAAACCCAGAAAGGAAGTAGTATTGAGTCTGCTCCGGAGTCAAGATTGAGACTGGAGGCAAGACACCGAATGCATCTGCAGAAAGGAAGATAACCTTCTTCGCAGCAGGAGCCTTGGAGATAGGCTTAACAATATTCTGGATATGATAGATAGGATAAGAAACACGAGTGTTCTCCGTAACAGACTTGTCAGAGAAATCAATCTTACCATTCTTGTCTACCGTCACATTCTCCAACAAAGCATCACGCTTGATGGCATTCCAAATGTCAGGTTCGTTCTCTTTAGAAAGATTGACAACCTTAGCGTAGCAACCACCTTCGAAGTTGAACACACCCTCGTCGTCCCATCCGTGTTCGTCGTCACCGATCAATTCACGTTTAGGATCCGTAGACAAAGTGGTCTTTCCTGTTCCTGACAAACCGAAGAAGATAGCAGTTTCGCCATTCTTGTTCGTATTTGCAGAGCAGTGCATAGACGCCATGCCCTTCAAAGGAAGAAGATAGTTCATGATGGAGAACATACCCTTTTTCATCTCACCACCGTACCAAGTGTTGATGATAACCTGTTCCCTAGAAGTCAAGTTGAACACTACAGCAGTTTCAGAATTCAATCCAAGTTCCTTATAGTTAGCAACTTTCGCCTTCGATGCGTTAAACACGATGAAATCAGGTTCTCCATAGTTTGCCAATTCCTCGTCAGAAGGACGGATAAACATATTCTTTACGAAATGAGCCTGCCAAGCCACCTCCATAATGAAACGTACTTTCATTCTGGTATTTTCATTAGCTCCACAGTATGTATCCATAACGTAAAGTTTCTTGTTAGAAAGCTCCTTTACAGCCAAAGCCTTCAATGATTTCCAAGTCTCCTCAGATGCAGGCTTATTGTCATTCTTATACTCGTCTGAAGTCCACCATACGGTATCCTTACTAACGCTATCCATTACAAAAAACTTATCCTTAGGAGAACGTCCAGTATAGACACCCGTCATCACGTTGACGGCACCCATTTCTGTCACTTGTCCCTTCTCATAGCCTTCTAAACTTGAGTTGGTCTCCTCCTTGAATAACTCATCATAAGATGGATTGTGTACGATTTCCGTTGCTCCGGTAATACCGTACTTGGATAAATCTAATTTAGCCATTTCTTTTGTTAATAGTTTATATATTTATAATCGTCTTTTCCCCTCTTCTGCGTTTTTTTAACGTCACAAATTTAATGATTATTTTCAAAAGGCAATTTCTTTACAATAAAAAGTCTACTGCAAAAACGGCTTTTTTTTGGTCGAAGAGCGTACCTTTGCAAAGTTTAACTTAAAAAGCAAAATATGCACAAATTAATAGAGCAAAGCATAACGCGCCAATGCAAAGCAATTTTTCCAAATACGCTCAACGCAAACGCGACACTTTTCGGCGGAGAGGCCATGAAATGGATGGACGAGGTAGCCTACATAACCGCATCCAGATTTACCCGCCTGCATATGTTCACCATGTCGACAGACAAGGTGAAGTTTCTTCGCCCGGTAAAGGCCGACCATTTTGTGGAGGTGATTGGATGTGTGGAAAAAGTCAACGCCGTAAAACTCATCGTCAAGGTAGAAATCTATATGGAGGAGCTATACGGCAACCATCGGGAAAAAGCAGTAGAGGCTTCATTCATCTTTGTTTCTCTCAACGAGCACCTCGCCCCTTGTCGCATCCGCTATCCTTTTGACTTAGAGAAATTCACCAAAGAGATGGAAGAGGAATAGGGAAAGTTCCTCAAACCAAGGAAAAGGGAAAAATGAAAGCGGCAGATTCAACATCCGCCGCTATCCTTAAAGATAATACATTGAAATAAACAAAAAATAATGTTTAGGTTATATTATCTCCATATACAATAACCATGCCAATGTGATATGTTTTTAGATAATTATTCAAAATTTTTCACAGCCAGCACGATTTGTGTCTTACTAGAACAGCATGAATCCTACGGAAACAGCGAAATTACGATTCCTCATAGTTCCATCGCCTACTACATCGTAAATATTCCGGATGCCCAACTGATAAGACAAACTCACTTGTATTCTGTCGATTAATTCCACACCGCCAGTCACACCAAATCCCCAATCGGTGTCTTTTATCTCGTCCTTATCAAAAACATCATCTTCCATATTTTTATTGACAGCATAACCAAAATAAGGGCCGACACCAATATATGGCTTTATTATTGGCAAATTGAACTTCCATCTCAAATAAACCGGAACCTCTAAGTAGCCAAGCTTCATGGCATAGTCGTTGCCAGACAAGGTGACATCACAGCCTTTCAGCGTATAAAGGGCTTCTGCCTGAACACCCAAACCAACAATGGGAAGATTGACCGAACCAAACACCCCCGCATTGAATCCCGTACGGCCCGATTGATTGGAACCTTCCATATCAAAGCTCAACGTCGAGAAATTAGCACCTCCCTTCACTCCGAAGTTGAAGATGTCTGCGTGCGCACACACTGCCGACAAAAGAAGCAACACTGAAACAACAATTTTCTTCATAAATTTACATTTAAACGTTCTACACTAAAAATACATTTTGGCGGCAAATATAAGGCTAAAGGACAAACCAAACCAACAAGAAACCGTTTTTTGACACATATCATAATCCGATCAACAGCAAACCACCAATCTTATTGCCAAATTTATAAGCATTTAGATTATAAATTCATAACTTTGCAGAAAAAATAAAGGAACTATGCGCATAAGAATATATCCGGAAAATCCAAACGAACGGGAAATAGACAAAGTGGTCCAGTTTCTTAGGGATGGAGGACTGATAGTTTACCCCACAGACACCATATATGGCCTAGGTTGCGATATATTCAACGCCAGAGCCGTAGAAAAGATATGCAGACACAAAAAAATAGACCCAAGGAAAGCCAACCTTTCCTTTATCTGCTACGACCTCAGTGACATAAGCGAATATGCAAAGGTAGACAATCCAACATTCAAACTGATGAAGAAGAATCTGCCCGGTGCATTCACGTTCATCCTTAACGGCAACAACAATCTGCCAAAATTATTCAGAAATAAGAAAACGGTGGGAATACGTGTGCCGGACAACAATATCATCCGAGAATTGGTGAAAGGGTTAGGAAACCCGATACTCTCCACTTCCGTACGGGATGACGACGACGAGATCCTCGAATACTTCACCGACCCCGAACTGATAGAAGAACGTTATGCCCACATAGCCGATGTGGTTGTAGACGGAGGCATGGGCACGCTAGACCCTTCAACCATCGTCGACTGTACTGGTGATGAACCGGTAATAGTACGACAAGGAAAAGGAGAATTGATTTGGTAAAACAGACAGGATCATGTGGATTGCATTAGCTATTTTTTCAGCTCTACTATTAGGTATTTATGATGTTTTCAAGAAGGTTTCACTGAAAGAGAACGCCGTCATTCCGGTTCTCTCTTCCTCCATATTCATCTCTTTCCTTATTTTCCTGCCATTACTGGCAATATCAAAGACATGTCCTGAATCAGCAGGAAATCTTTACGTGCCAGAAATAACATGGAAGGCACACTCTCTTATTCTCTTAAAATCGCTAATCGTCCTCGGATCTTGGATCGCAGCCTATTTTGGCATGAAGAATATCCCCATCACCATCTACTCTCCCATCCGGGCCACACAACCGATTTGGACCGTATTGGGGGCATTCATCATCTTCTCCGAAAGGCTGAGTGCGATACAGTTTGCCGGAGTGGCCATCACCATCACCTCCTTCTACTTGTTTTCCGTCATCGGACACAAAGAGGGCATCTCATGGAAAAGCAACAAGTGGATATGGCTCATATTATTGGCCACCTTATTGGGTACCGTCAGCGGATTGTATGACAAACACCTGATGCGCCACTTCGACAGAATGGCCGTTCAGGTATACAGCACCACATATCAAGCCATAGCCATGCTGCTAGTCACCGCATTTTTGTGGTATCCGACACGAAAGTCAACCACTCCATTCGTCTGGCGATGGTCTATACTCGGCATCTCCATCTTCCTTGTTTTTGCCGACTACGTCTATTTTTGGGCACTATCCATGGACGGAGCAATGATTTCCATCATATCCACCATTAGAAGATCCGGAGCAATCGTACCATTTCTATACGGAGCCATTCTCCTGCACGAGAAAAATCTAAAGGTGAAATCGGCTTTGCTAGGAGGTGTCCTCATCGGCGTATTCTTACTTTATCTAGGTAGATAACTAATTTTAATCCTCGTTATTCACCTCTGAACCGGCTTTATCGTTTATATTTGCAGACATAACTAAATAAAAGAAACATGGGAAAGAAAATCATCTTTATCTCCTTATATATTGTCGCATTCCTTTTTTCAACCAAGGCTCAAGGCATCGAATACTTTTTCATCACCTTACCCAACCAATACATAAGCCAACTATCTTCCGGACAACGGCAGCTGCTGATAACCAATGTGAGGGAAGGAAAAAAGGACAGTTCCGTCGTCAATAATTATGGAGGGAAGTCAACATTGGTTAGATTCAATGAAAAGACCGAATTCATACAAGTAAAGCTATCTTCCCAAGGCAACTTCTCCGCCAAAAAATTTACGATGCCAGACTCCTCCTCGCTCTTCGCCATGGGTTTTTGGCTCTGCAGCCCCGCTTGCGACGGCGATTTGGCTTTCTTTCACGAAAAATCGATGAAGGAGGCCACCATCACCGAAATATTGCCCACAATACACATATCGGATTTTTTCAACGAAGATAGCCTTGCCGCCAACAATCTGAAGAAAGAACAAATAGACACGAAATTTGACGCAAGCTTCATACACTATGAATTACAGGAAAACAGCGACGATATTTTTGTCTACTTCGACAACGAAACCTATTTAGGAGAGGTAGCTTTCAAACGTTGGAAGAAGATGATGAAAGGAAACCGCCTCATTTTAAAATGGGAAGACGGTCATTTCGTCAAAGACGAGGTCTCCTTTTCGAACAAATGACGCCTTCTATGAACGATAAACTCAACAAATACATTCAGATAACAATCATTCCGGAATACTCGGCTTTCGACAAAGCCCATAACATCGAGCATGCGGAAAAGGTAATCGAAGAGAGTCTTCTCTTGGCCAAACATTACCACGCAAACGAAGAGATGTGCCTTACCATAGCCGCCTACCACGACCTCGGACTTGCCAACGGAAGGGATATGCACCACATAGACTCCGGCAAGATACTAATGGCCGACGATACTCTAAAAACCTGGTTCGACAACAACCAACTACTTGTCATGAAAGAGGCCATCGAAGATCACCGGGCATCCAACCTCCAGCCACCAAGAAGTCTATATGGCGAAATAGTGGCAGAAGCAGACCGAAGCATCGAACCGTTATATACCATTCGAAGGGCCATACAATACGGGCTCTGCCAATTTCCGAAAGAGGACAAAACTTGGCAATACCAACGAGTAAATCTGCATCTGGAGGAGAAATATGCCGAAGGCGGCTATCTAAAACTTTTTCTGCCATACTCCACCAACGCAAAAAACTTGGAAAAGCTACGGAAAATCATCAAAGACAAAATTCGTCTTCAGTCCATCTTCAATCAATTGTATCAAGAAGAAACATCCGCACCAACCCGACAGAACGCACTCTGTACAAACAAGCATCCTAGACACGAATAAAAAGAGATGACTCCACTTTTACAAGGAGGAATCTCCATTGTTTTTTTAAGAAAGAAAATAGAGACCGGCACCTGTTTTCTACATAGGTTTTGATATTTTTGCCTTAAAGTAAAAGCAGAAGGTCATGACAGAAAAAGAGAAAGCGGCAGCCGGTCTACTATACGACGCCAACTATGACGAGGAATTACAGAAAGAACGCATATACTGTAAAGATATGTGCATGGAATACAACCATCTTCGATTCTCCCAAACAGAGCAGCAGCAGACCCTGATAAGAAAACTGCTGGGGAAAGTGTCTGATGGATACTACATCACACCACCCTTCTGGTGCGACTACGGATACAATATCGAAATTGGGAGAAACTTCTACGCCAACCACAACTGCATCATTCTGGATGCGGCAAAGGTCCGATTCGGCGACAACGTATTCGTGGCGCCCAACTGCTGCTTTTCCACCTCAGGACACCCTATAGACAGCCTACAACGCAATGACGGACTGGAATACGCCTACCCAATTACCATCGGAAACGATGTATGGATTGGTGCCGGCGTGACGGTTTTGCCTGGCGTAACCATAGGCAACAATGTAGTAATTGGAGCCGGAAGTGTCGTCAACAAAGACATTCCGTCCGGAGTCATCGCAATAGGGAATCCATGTCACATTTTACGGCAAATAACCTCAGAAGATGCCGAAAAATACAAAACCTACCAACCAAAGAAAAACGGAAGCAATCAGCTTCCTCAGTTAAATTCATGAAATTTAAACAAAAAGATAAAGAATTCTGTTTTTATTACACTTATATTTGCATGCGAATAAGGGGTGCCTTACTATCAGGCTGAGATTATACCCATAGAACCTGCGCAGGTAATGCTGCATAGGGACTCTT
>Ga0172377_10005482_pt1 | contig 13046 bp, 8 predicted proteins | sample Pumphouse3metaG_FD_119749 | JGI IMG/M metagenome (GOLD analysis project Ga0172377, IMG submission 119749) | Leachate microbial communities from a municipal landfill in Southern Ontario, Canada - Pumphouse #3 metaG | ecosystem: Engineered > Solid waste > Landfill > Unclassified | place: Canada... | reverse complement strand
GGGATAATTTTACCCATCTTATATTTTCAAATTAAAACCACATTCCGGCAGGTCGCAAGACAAGGCGCTGATAAAGGATCAATTAAAAAATAAGAATCTGTTGGATTATATCGGACAATAGTGTAAAAAAATCTCTTCTTATTTTAATAAACTTCAATATAAGAAGAGATTAACTATTAAATATTAAAAATGTCGTAAAAACTATTTCTTTAATAAATTAACTACAAATATTTTTTTGCCTTTTCTTCTGTGAATTTAAACTTTTCGGAGAGTTCGGGATAAAAATTCCTGTACTGATTAACAAATTGAGTAATTCCATTTAATATATTCCTATTATAATTTAAAGAATAGGAAACCATTGATGCGTGTTTACCTCTGAAACTCATATAATATTCGGTTTCCATATTCAATTGATCGGCAAAATCATTTAATATGGCAAGACCTTTTTCGGCAGCTTCTTTAGATTGACATTTCATATAGCTTTCACCCAAATACAAATCAACAAGTCCAAAAGGAGTAGTGGATTTAGGAAACCATTCATAACATCTTTCAATGACTTTTTTAGCTCTTTCAATATCGTTTTCCATTATTAATTTATCGGCTAAACGATACATAAAGACTTTCAAGTTTTGCACGGTACGTGTATAATCTTCACTGAGATAGATGTTGGGATCAGCATATTCGGAAAAATCGAATTTGTTCATTACATTATCATAAAGAACATCACTGTTAACGCGACCATTAAAACTCCCTCTCGTTTCATTATAATCCGCTTCAATTGGAATTAATCGATAAGCCAATCCTTCCACTTGGAAATATTTTTCCAAACCGAAAAAGCAATCGGGAGTAGTAGTAGAAACATAATAAATCGGACGTTCCCAATTGTTATTTGCCAATATATCCATCATGGCAATATATGCTTTACTAATAAGCATAATTGTATCTTTTCCATTGATTTGATAAATACTTTCATTGGGCATTCTCCAAACCAATTTATCGACAATAATAGCGGAATCTTTTGCTGAAACGGTACCATTGGCAAGTACTTTTTCTTTGTCAACATTTAAAGAAAATGTAATGGTATTAATACGAGGAAGACGTATATGGTTATTAGGATTAAACATGATATTATTCATAACAGATCCTAAATCTTGCGGTTCTTTGATGGTATTAAAAGCAAACAACATATCCCTATAACCCATTTGATACATTTCTTTTGTCATTTTCATAGGAACAGGAAGTCCATCGTAGGCTTGGCGTTTCATTTGATCGATATACCAATCCGTACCCATAAGGCTTAAATTACATATTCTTACATCGGTCCTATATCCTTCTACTTCTTGTAGATACCATAAAGGGAAGGTGTCGTTATCGCCGTTTGCAAATAAAATGGCATTGGGCGCACAGGAGTCTAAATAAGCTTTGGCTATGTCGCGTGTTAAGTAGCGGTTGGATCGATCGTGGTCATCCCAATTTTGAGCGGCTAATATTGTTGGCACGCTCAAACAAGCTACTGTGGCTACACCGGCGGCAACATTTTTATTCATATATTTTTTTATCATTTCATAAATTGAATAAACACCTAAACCAATCCACATGGCAAATGCATAAAAAGATGCGGCAAAAGCATAATCTCTTTCTCGTGGTTGATAGGCATACATATTTAAATACACACCTATAGCAATACCGGTCATAATAAACAACCACAAAATAATAAACGCATTTGGAAAATCTTTTCTAAACTGGAATATTAATCCTATCAAGCCAAGAAGAAGAGGAATGAAAAAATAGGTGTTTCTGCAGTTGGTTTTCATATGTTCGGGTAAGTTTTGAGGCCCTAAACGTGCTTCATCAATGAATTTGATCCCTGAGAGCCATTCCCCGGCTGTTTTACTTCCAAATCCTTGATTGATAGTTTGACGGCCTACAAAATTCCACATAAAATAACGAGCATACATATAGCCCATTTGGTATTTAAAGAAGAATTTTAAGTTTTCACCGAAAGTTGGTTTGCGAGGTACTCTCTGACCGTTACGCATTTCAAAATCTTCTTTAATTCCAGACCAAAATTTATAATTATTTATTTTAGCTTGTTCTCTGTTCCACATTCTTGGGAATAGGGTGCAATAATTACCGTCGTAGATTGGATTATCATTCTTTTTTTCATCACCTATAACATATTCTCCTCGGATTGTCATATTGTTGTATTTGGATGCATTGGCTTTCATAAAATCTTCAGCATCTTTTTTATGAAAAAAAGAACCAACAACATAGTCATTATGACGTATAACATAGTTTTTAACATATACCGGTTTCCCATCTTCTACCCGTATAACAGGAGAATTATAATACTCGCCGTAAACCAAAGGATTTGACCCGTATTGTTCTCGGTTTAAATAAGCTAAAAGTGCAACTGCATCTTCGGGATTGTTTTCATCGATGGGGGTATTTGCATTGGAACGTATAACTAAAATTAAAAAGGTTGAATATCCTATAATAATAAATGTTAAAGAAAGCATAATAATATTCAACAGTTTTTTCTTTCGTCTTTCGGAATACCAAAGACCCCAAACCAATAAAGCAGCTATTATAAGAAAATAAATAATAGTTCCAACATTAAATGGTAAATGGAATGAATTCACAAATATTCTTTCAAAAACGCTTGAATATTTTACGATGCCGGGAACTAATCCCCACATGATAAATGCAATAATTAAAAAGGAGATTAAAAGAGCATAAATCATTCCTTTATTAGACGGTTTATATTTTTTAAAATAAATAACCAATACCATGGCAGGAAGAGTTAGCAAGTTCAAAAGGTGAACCCCGATTGAAAGACCGATTAAAAAGGCAATCAAGATTATCCAACGATATGAATAATTATTGTCGGCAACACTTTCCCATTTTAAGATAGCCCAAAATACCAAAGCTGTAAAGAAAGATGACATGGCGTAAACTTCGCCTTCAACAGCTGAAAACCAGAAAGTATCGGTAAAAGTATAAGCTAAAGCGCCAACAATACCGCTGCCGAAAACAGCAATGGCTTTCGATGTGGTGAATTCGCTTTCTTTGTTTCTTAAGGCTAATTTTTTTGCAAATATAGTAATAGACCAAAAAAGGAACAATATGGTAAAACCACTGCAAAGTGCCGACATGGTATTAATGCAAAAAGCAACTTTGGTTACATCATCACCTGCAAACATGGTAAATAATCTTCCAATAAGTTGAAATGTGGGTGCACCGGGAGGGTGTCCTACTTGTAGTTTGTATGCAGTAGCTATATATTCCCCGCAATCCCAAAAACTTACTGTCGGTTCAGCAGTAATAATATAAACTGTTGAGGCTAAAATACATATTATCCATCCTAGGAGATTGTTGATTAATTTATAGTTTCTAACCATTTTAATTAAGTATTTATGATTTATAAATTATTATGTTTAACTTTAATTTTTTAATTTTATTGTTAAATGCTTTCAAATTGCTGTAAAAACCGCAGGTCGTTTTCAAAGAAAAGACGAATGTCTTTGGTTTTATATAGTTGTTGTGTAATACGTTCAACTCCCATTCCTACTGCAAAACCGCTATAAACCGATGGATCAATTCCAACGAAAGTTAACACATTCGGATCAACCATTCCACAACCTAATATTTCTACCCAACCGGTATTTTTACATATATTACAACCTTTCCCATTGCAAATGTCACAAGAAATATCCATCTCGGCCGAAGGTTCGGTGAAAGGGAAATAAGAAGGACGCAATCGTATTTTTCGTTCCTCTCCGAATATTTCCTTGACGAAAAAATCGAGTGTTTGACGCATATCGGCAAAGGAGATGTTTTTATCAATACATAGTAATTCTATTTGGTGAAAAATACAATGTGAACGTGCTGTTATGGCTTCATTACGAAACACTCTTCCAGGACACACCACATGCAAATGGGGTTGATGTTTTTCCATTATCCTTACTTGAACAGGAGAAGTGTGTGTGCGTAATAAAATATCTTTGTCAATAAAGAATGTGTCTTGCATATCTCGTGCAGGGTGTTCGGGGGAAAAATTTAATGCACCGAAATTGTGCCAATCATCTTCTATATCCGGCCCTTCGGCAATAGTATAACCGATTTTTTTGAATACATCGCAAATCTGTTTGCTTACTATTGAAAGCGGATGACGGCTACCAAGTGAAATATAATTGGCCGGTTGACTTAAATCTACCGTTTCTATATTATTATCGCCGGAAGATTCTATTTGGTTTTTAAGGAAGCTTACTTTCTCTAAAACCATCGACTTTAATATATTAATGTCTTTCCCGTAATTTTTTCGTTCTTCGGGAGGTATGTCTTTGATTTTTTCAAATAATTGAATTAGTATACCTTTTTTTCCTAAAAATTTTAATCGGAATTGATCCAATTCATCCGTTTTATCGGTATGAAAATTCCGAATTTCGTTATTGTAATGATTTAAATTTTCTGCCATTTTTTTTAACAATCTTCATCGAAATAATTCTTATATCTTCTAAGGGCCGGTTGGCTTGGTTGGTGGCTACAGCAGCTATGGTATCTATAATATCAAGTCCCTGGATAACTTCACCAAAAACCGTATAAGCTCCATCTAAATGAGGAGTTCCTCCTATGGTTTGATAAATTTCTTTTTGTTGGTCGGTATAATTAATATTGTTTCTCAAACTGATATTTTTAAGTTGATTACTGTCGTACGTTTTTCCTTGAACAATGTAGAATTGAGAACCTGATGATTCTTTTTTTGGATTAATGTTATCAGCTGTTCTTGCAGCGGCTAAGGCTCCTTTTTTATGTATTATCGAAGCATTGAATTCAGCTGGAATGGTATAATCAGGCCCTCCGTTTCCTAACATTTGTTCGGAAACCGCATGTCTTGATTCAGGATCTCCTCCCTGAATCATAAATCCTTGAATAACACGGTGAAAAAGCAAACTGTCGTAATATTTTTCGTTGACTAATTTCACAAAATTATCTCTGTGTAAAGGAGTTTCATTATACAATTTAACCACAAACACTCCTTTATTAGTTGTAATCTCAATCATAATTTCTTTGGTTTTCTTTGGTTTTTCCAAGGATTCAGCCCAGCTTGGTTGAAAGGGATGGATTAATAACATTAATATAATAATGAACGTATTCCTCATAATTCTATAAAGATTTATAATTTTTTTTTAATTGTGTTTTTATATAAAAAAATAGATGTATTTTTGCATTTGTTAAAAAAAAGCAATATTACTAAAAATATGCAAATAAATGCTTGTTTAAAATATAAAAATTTAAATTTGGTATTATGAAAAGGAAAAACACCATTATTTTTTTTGTAACAGTTTTAATAATAGCTGGTTTTGTTTTATCCTCTTGCGATAAATACACGGATTGTACAGGCATAATAACAGTTATGCAATCGAAAGATGGTAGTATTGATGAAGGATTTCCTGTTCCCGGTTGTATTGTAATCGTTGGAGATAGCACAGCCGTTACATTTATTGACACAACCGATGCAAAAGGACAAATAAGAAATGTCTGGAAAGCCGAAGCAAATTTAAAGATTGATGCAAAAAAAGGCAATCTATATGGAACTGCTGTTATTAATCTCAAAGCAGGAGAAGTTATTGAACAAACCGTGTGGCTTAAACCTATTGTTAAATAGTATGAAGTTTCATTAAAAGTGGATTTCTTGCTTAGTCTCTTTTAATAAATTCAATGAAAGGAATATTTACCTTAATTACGACAAATCAAACAATTATACCTCCGCCTCTTAGGCCTTTCATTGATCAAGGACTATCTTATTTAGCACATAGAGGAAAGCACAAACAATATCAAGGTTTTTGTGTTCATTCAAACAATGAAAACATGGGAATGGGCTTATCCTCTTCCAATGTTGAAGACAGGATTCAATCCGACGGGATTAATTATATTGCTTTCGATGGCACTTTGCATAATAGCATTTCTATAAAAGAAAAATTGCAAATTAAAAACGAAATTGCCGATGCCGATTTAATTTTAGCAGCTTATAATCAATGGGGAGAAGAAGCATTTTCATTTTTAGAAGGATATTTTAGTTTATGTTTTTTCGATACTAAAAGAAAAAAGTTATACGCTTTACGTGATCCTTTTGGTGTTCGTCCACTTTTTTTTGCTCAATCTAGTGGATTTATTGCCATTGCATCCGAAATCAGAGCCATTTATTCAGTTATTCCTGAAATCAGAAATTTTAATCGATCGATGATTTTTGATTTTTTATTATGGGGACAAATTGCACGTCATTCGCAACATTTTTTTTCCGATATCATAGAACTGAAACCGGCACATTTCCTTGTTTATTCCTTTGAATATAATACATTAAAAATTAAACCATATTACGCACTTCCTTACCGTAGTTGTGTTGGACGCTTTGAAACGGACGTAGCACATGAAGCTGTTGTTACGATCAAACAATTATTTTTTAATGGAATTGAAAAACATATAAAAAAGGAAAAAACATTGGCTGTCGGATTAAGCGGAGGTTTAGATAGCTCCTCTCTATGTTGCTCCATAGCAGCTTTATATAAAGATTTTCCTTTAACTGCTTTTACAATTACCAATGAGTGCGATGATGGGGAATCTCTATTAGCAGAAAGAATTATTAATAAAACAAATACCAAATGGGTGAAAGTTTTATGTACTTCCCGTCAGTTACTAGATGAATTGGAAGATATTAACTATTATCATAATATACCGATTTTCAACGCCAGTTCTTTTGCACAATATAAATTAATGGAATCGGCTCATCAACATGGATTTACTTCCTTAATGGATGGTCAGGGGAGCGATGAAATGTTTGCCGGTTACAGTTATTATTTTATATCTTTTATTAATGAATTATCATCGGAATGGATGTGTAAAGATTGGATTCGTGAATCTAAATGCCTTTCAAATGCCAATCTATCATACAAATACATTGTTTCAGAAACATTTAAAAATTATTTTATACAGATTTTCGGTAAAAAAATTTCAACGGCCTTAAGTAGGAAATCAATATTATCTTGTATTCAAACAGAAGCACGGCAAAGCTATTTCCACCAAGAAGGCAGTTTTAATTCCACAAAAGAAACATTGAATGATTATTTATATGAAAGTTATATCGAACATCTTCCACATATATTACGATGGGGTGAACATTCGGCCGCACGTTTCGGGATGGATTGTTTAATGCCTTTTGCCGACAACAAAGCTTTAACTGAATATGTTTTTAATATTCCGTCCATTTATAAAATTCATTCAGGTTTTAGTAAATTTTTACTTAGAGGCGCCATGAAAGATATTGTTCCCGATGAGATCAGGTTAAATAAGCAAAAATTAGGATTTTATACCCCCGATATATGTTGGATTTCAGAAATAGCAAATGATATTAAACATCGCATTAAAGGGCTTCCCGATCCGGAAAATATTATCAATAAAGATTTTATTATAAAAAATTGGGATACTCTATTTAGGTCAAACGATCAAGAGTTTAAACGTTTTATTTTTCGTTGTTTCAGTTATTTGGTTTGGCGTAATACCTGGGAATAACCTTTTGTTTTTTTTATGGATTAACACGAAACAGGGTATATTTTAATATCAATTCAACAATTAAAAGCCCTAAGGCTATTAATAAGAAAGGGAAAAACTCGTCGGATTTGTTGGTGAAGCGTGTTTCGCTAATACGTGTTTTCTCCATCTTGTCAATTTCATCATACACGGCTTGCAGTTTGGATTTATTTTGTGCACGGAAATATTTTGCATCGGTTTCGGCGGCAATTTTCTTTAAAAGCATTTCATCTATTTCCACTTCGGTGTAAATAATTCCATAGCCAGGAATGTTAATAGGAGCTTGACCTATTGTTCCACAACCAATGGTATAAACACGGATGCCGAATGTTTTGGCGATTTCGGCAGCTGAAAGCGGGTCCATATAACCGGCATTATTTACGCCATCGGATAATAAAATAATTACTTTACTTTTGGCTTTGCTTTCGCGTAAACGATTGATGGCCGTTCCTAAACCGTCGCCAATGGCTGTTCCGTCGTCAATAATTCCGAATGCTGTTGTTTCTAAGGCTGTGAGTAAGGTTCGGTGATCGCTTGTTAACGGACATTTTGTATATGCTTCACCGCTGTATACCACCAATCCTATTCTATCGTCGGGACGGTTTTCTATAAATGTTTTTATTACACTTTTCGATGCTTCCAAACGGTTAGGTCGGAAATCCATTGCCATCATACTTCCTGATATGTCTAATGCCATGACAATATCAATACCTTCCACATCGACCGTTTTGCGTGATATGGATGATTGAGGGCGTGCTAATGCAATCATAATAAAGGTTAAAACCAACATACGTAGAAGAAAAGGAAGATAAAACAACCGTTGTTTCCAATTTTTTACAGTGTTTTTAAATGGAATGTCGGACGATACCTGTAAGCTTGCCTGTGTTTTTTTATGTTTCCATATATAAAAACCTATTAATAAAGGTATCAGTAATAATAAAAACAAATAACCTTTATCGGCAAATTCCAAGCTTTTCAGATAAGCAATGATATAAGATATTTTATTCATAATTATGCTTCCGCTTTTTTATCTATTTGTTCTTCCAATACTTTAGTTGCATTAACAAAATTCAACACATGATTAAACGCCTTTTGGTTTTCGTCGGGTAGGGGTTGCCCTTTGGCAAATTTAACCATGTCGGCAAGATGTAAAGTAAATTGAATGTTATTTATGTGTTCGGTTTCAATGTTTTGTTGCATCAGTGATTGAATAATTTCATCGCTAACCATTTCCATGGCTTGAATATTCCAACGGTTTTCAATATACATTCGGAAAATTTCACTTAATTCGGAATAATATAATTTATATTCCCCTTGTTGCCATAATTTTTTTAAACGCAATGATTCCAATGCGTTTAATGCAATTATATGGGCAGGAATTTTTTCTTTTTCTTTTAATTTGGGTAATATGGGTTTTTTATTTCGCAGACGGATGATGAACCATATTCCCAATCCTATGATTAGAGCAGATGCAAGGAATAGTAAAACATAAGGCAGAATTTCACCTAATGTTAGAGGAACCCTGAGAGGACGTTTAATGTCTTTAATAGCGGCAGCCGTATCAACGGCAAGTGTGTTTACATGTATGTGTATGGGATTAGTCTCTCCTAATAATACCGAATCGAAATCATAGAAGGATAATGCAGGTATGGTGTAATATCCGGAATCATAGGATGTAAGTATAAATTTTTGTCTGAAAACTACGTTTTGATTATTTGTGTCAACACCGATTAAAGAACGTTCAATAATTTCAATTCCTTTAAAACAGGTGTCGCTGATAGGAGGAAATAATACTTTAGTATATTTATCACCGGTAAAAGAAAGTTGAAATGTTAAATGATCGCCAATTAAGATGTGATTGGAATCGACTTTTGCCTCTGCCCGAAAATTCTGAGCATTAAGAAATAAAGGAATTATACAATATATTATTACCGACAATCTCTTTAAGCTGTTACTCATTTTCTTAATCTGTTTTTTAATTTTCATGAAAGTTCTTAAATATTCAATTAAATTATCCATTTAACGAACAACTGTTTTGAAATATTTTATTTTTCTTTTGCATAAAAAAAAGTATACGCTATTTGAATTTAAAATTCCAAGAAATTGAAGGCATAATCGGGAATAACGACATTTGATATGCGGTATTGTTAATGGTAAATGTTTCGGTGTTAATGAGGGTGTTAATAGAAATAAAGAAAGGATTCCGGCGGTTATACACGTTGTAAACCGAGAAGTTAAGCGAATGCTCAAATCTTTCGGTACGGCGAAGTATCCAATTGACAGATAAGTCCAAACGGTGATAGGGTGCAATGCGGTAAGCATTTTTTTCGCTATATTCAGTAATAAGGTTATATCCCAAAAAATAAAATCCTACCGGAATGGTCATGGTGTTACCGGTGGCATAAACCCATACCAAAGAAGTGTTTAAATTGGGGAGTATTTCATAGGATAGCATAATCGACACATCGTGTCGTCGGTCGTTTTTGGCATAAAATTCTTTTCCCCCGTTGAGTTCGGGGAACTTCCTTTTAGCCCATGATAAAGTATAACCTAACCAACCCGTTAGTTTTCCCTTGGTTTTGTTAAAGAAAAATTCAATTCCGTAACCATAACCTTTGCCTTGGGTGTATTGATATTCTAATCCGGAGATAATTTCGGTGAATGGAGAATAGCCTTCCTTATATTCAGTAAGATTTTTCATGTCTTTGAAATAAATTTCAATGGAAGTTTCGATCATATTATTAATGAAATTTCTATAAACTCCTATGGCGTATTGATTTCCTATTTGAGGTTTTACCAAGGCATTGCATGGAATCCAAGCATCGGTAGGTAATGATATAGTTGATAATGCAACTTGATGGATGTATTGGTAATTATGTGTATAGGATGCTTTTATAGAGGTCATTGAATCAATGGAGATTCTCAATGACAATCTTGGTTCAATTCCCCAATAGGGTTTTATTCTTTCTCCTTTTTTATAAATTATTGAATCGGTAACTCTTCCTAATTCATCAAGGGTAAAACTTTTAAAGGGGCCTATGTGTTCAAAATAGGAAGCGCGTACGCCGATATTAAATTTGAATCTTTTTCCTATATCAAATTCATCCAATGCATAAACGCAAGCTTCGTTGGCATAATATATACCGGGGGTTTGTACATTCATGGTTACACTACCCGATATGGCGGAATAAGTGTTGGGAGTAAAGGTATGGTTGATGTAATCGGCCCCGAATTTTAATAAATGTTCGGGATTGGGTTGATAACTTAATTCTGTCTTTGCGGTATAATTCCGAATGCCTGATTCAATGGTGAAATTATAAATATCTAATTCTACGTCGGTATTAAAATTGTAATCGCTAAACAATAAGGAAGTATTTAAAAATAATTTACGGGTAATATTATAATTCCAACGCAATGATACGGAAGTATTTTTCCATTTAAAAATTGATTGAATGTTGTTTGAACTTGTACTTGTGCTTTTGAATCCATAAATATCCGATCCGTGGTACCCGCTTAGAAACACACGATGTTTATTGTTAATAATCCAGTTAACTTTTCCGTTTAAATCGTAAAAATAGAATCGCATACCTTTTAATTCTGAGTCTTTATGCAAAAAGGGTTGAATCAAAGCATCAACATAAGTTCTTCTGCCGGAAGCTAAAAACGATACTTTATTTTTAACGATAGGGCCTTGAATATTCAATCGAGAATAAATCAATCCGATTCCACCATCGATTTCATATTTTTTCATATTTCCTTCTTTCATATTTACATCCAATACGGATGATAATCGGCCACCAAAGTTTGCCGGCATCCCTGCTTTTGTCATTTCGGCCGAACGAATGGCATCAGTATTAAAGATTGAGAAGAATCCGAATAAATGTCCTACATTGTATATCGTTGCTCCATCCAATAACACCAAGTTCTGATCAATACCACCGCCTCTTACATAGTATCCCGAATTGCCTTCTCCTGAACTTTGTACTCCGGGTAGCAATTGAATGGTTTTTATTAAATCGGCTTCACCGAAGAACATTGGCATTTTTTTTACCGCTTCGATTTTTATCTCCGTTTTCCCCATGTCGGTTGTTTCAACATTTTCATTTTTGCGGGTATCGGTAATGATTACTTCAGCCGCTTCAATACTGACAGGCTCAAGTTCTATGTTCTTGGTAATATTGGCTTGTAGACGTATGGTATCGGCATAAGTTTTATAGCCGACAAAAGATACTTGAAAGGTGTAGGTTCCAGCATCAACGGTTAAAGAATAGAATCCATAAGTATTAACGGTTGTTCCTTTATAGTTTTCTTTGGTATAGACCGTAGCTCCGGTCATAGCTTCTCCGTTGGAGGCATCTTTTACATATCCGCTTATGGTATATTTCTTTTGGGCATATCCATTGCTTAGTAGGAATATACTAATGAAAAAATATATTATATAAAGTTTTTTCATAAATAGCGATTCGAGTATTTTAAACGTCAGTTTGTTTAAAATGTTGTTTTACTCGAAAAATACATCTTTAATTTAGTAACTCGAAAAAAATAATTTTGTAACTCGAAAAATTATATTTTCTAACTACAAAATTTTTGAAAACAAAAAAAGGTATTCTACACGGTTTTACACCAAAGAACCGTATAGTTTAAAATGCGAAAGATTTGTAATTGTTTTTTCCGCTTCCTTTAAAACATAATCCTTGGAAAAAGGCCTTTATTCTTCCCTTTTTTCTTAAAAGCAATAAAAAGCGGGAGCTTTATTCTTTTCCTGTTTTATTTCAACATTTTAAGAAATTCAACGGTTAAATCCCACACTTCTTTAACGGTCTTTATAAGCAAACGTTCATCGGGTGAATGTACACCGCGAAGGGTAGGACCGTAAGAAATCATATCCATATCGGGATATTTTTCTCCTATTAAACCGCATTCTAATCCTGCATGTATGGCAAGCACTAATGGCTCTTTTTGATATAAATTAATATATGCTTGCTTTAATATATTCAAAACCTGCGAATTTGGATTAGGTGTCCAACCGGGATAACCTTCGTTGTGTTCCACATCGGCATTCATCAAATCGAAAACGGAAGCTACCATATTACATGCATCATCTTTTTTACTTTCGATTGATGAACGTTGACTGGTAACCACAACAATCTTTTTATCATCCATTTTAACGGATGCTAAATTGGTGGAAGTTTCCACAAAATTTTCAATATCTTGTGCCATTGCTAAAACGCCATGAGGACAAGCATAAAGGGCTTGTACTAAATCACACTGTGTGAATTCGTCAATAATAAATGCAGGAGCTTTGGTGGATTCAATGAGTATTTCTACTCCAGGATCGGTAACTTTGAGTTCACTTTTAACGGTTTTATTAAAACTATTAATAAAAGTTTTGAATTTTTCTTTTTGATGTTCCGGAAACATTACTACCTCTTTTCCTTCGCTTGCAATGGCGTTATGTC